>Ga0207426_1000217_pt1 | contig 136180 bp, 121 predicted proteins | sample AraplaMF_Cvi_mMS_FD_184265 | JGI IMG/M metagenome (GOLD analysis project Ga0207426, IMG submission 184265) | Arabidopsis root microbial communities from the University of North Carolina, USA - plate scrape MF_Cvi_mMS (SPAdes) (version 2) | ecosystem: Host-associated > Plants > Roots >... | reverse complement strand
GATCGTGCAGCGCATTGTCCGCGCGCGGGTCGGGCAGGTCTTCGAAGCACTCCGAGAATCGATCCATCGGCCGCTCCCACTCAGGAGCCACCTTCAGAATCGATTTCTGCCTAAATCGCAATGCCTTACAAAAAGCTCACATGCGATTCCCCTGCCTTGCGGGGGAGGGTTGGGGAGGGGGGTAGCTCCGGGAGCGATGAGAGTTGGAGAAGCGAAGGCTTACTAAGCGCCTACTCCGCCGCCAGCGACTTCTGGCGCAGCGGCAGGCCGAGGCGGTCCCACACCTGCAGCAGGGCCTCGGCGAGCTGATCGATCAGGCCGTCGTCGTGATAGGGCGAGGGCGTGATGCGCAGGCGCTCGGTGCCCTTGGCGACGGTCGGATAGTTGATCGGCTGGATGTAGATGCCGTGCTCTTCGAGCAGCAGGTCGGAGGCCTGCTTGCACTTCTCGGCATCGCCGATGAACAGCGGCACGATGTGGGTGTCGCTCGACATGACAGGCAGGCCGGCGGCATTGAGGATCGCCTTGACGCGGGCGGCGCGGTCCTGATGGCGCTCGCGCTCCCAGCTCGAGGTCTTCAGGTGCTTGATCGCGGCGGTCGCGGCCGAGCAGATCGCCGGCGGCAGCGCGGTGGTGAAGATGAAGCCCGGCGCGTAGGAGCGCACGGCGTCGATGATCTGGCCGTTGGCGGCGATGTAGCCGCCGAGGCAGCCGAACGCCTTGGCGAGGGTGCCTTCGAGAATGTCGATGCGATGCATGACGCCGTCACGCTCGGCGATGCCGCCGCCGCGCGGGCCGTACATGCCGACGGCGTGAACCTCGTCGACATAGGTCATTGCGCCGTACTTCTCGGCGAGATCGCAAATTTTGGCGAGCGGCGCGACGTCGCCGTCCATGGAATAGAGGCTCTCGCAGGCGATCAGCTTCGGCCGGCTCGTCCCTGCGGCCTTCAGCTTCTCTTCGAGGTCGGCGAGATCGTTGTGGCGGAACACGACGCGCTCGCAGCCGGACTGGCGGATGCCCTCGATCATCGAATTGTGGTTGAGCTCGTCCGACAGGATCAGGCAGTTCGGAATGAGCTTGGCGATGGTGGCGATGCCGGTCTGGTTCGAGACATAGCCCGAGGTGAACAGCAGCGCGGCTTCCTTGCCGTGGAGGTCGGCGAGCTCGGCCTCGAGCTGCACCAGCGGATGATGCGTGCCGGCGATGTTGCGGGTGCCGCCTGCGCCGGTGCCGACGCGGGTCGCGGTCTCGACCATGGCGCCGACCACTTTCGGGTGCTGGCCCATGCCGAGATAATCGTTGGAGCACCAGATCACGACGTCGCGCTTGCCCTTCGGCGAATGCCAGACCGCGTGCGGGAACCGGCCGGCGGTGCGCTCGAGATCGGCGAACACGCGATAGCGCCGCTCGGAGTGGAGACGATCGAGGGCGGAATTGAAGAACTGGCTGTAATCCATCGGCAAAACCTAAGACGGAACTGACCAAAAGGGCGGCATCTTCTTAGAGCTTTTCCAGCTCCAATGTCTATGCGCTATCCCACATTTGGCCCTGTGGGGCATTTGGGCAAAATGCCCTATCGTGCGAATTGAAACTTGATCCGGATCAAGTTCGCGCGAGAGGTAATGTTGCTCTGCACCATGCGCCGGGGGCGCGGTCTATCCGGGCTTTTCAGGATGCCTCGTTAGGATGCCTTGGCCTTCTTGCGCGGCTCGCGCTGCACGTCCTTCGCCGTGACCGGCTTCAACCAATCCGAATTGCGCAAGGCATGCGTCACGCAATCATGGATGTGGGTGTGCAGCACCTTGTTCGCGCCCTTGGCGTCGCGCTTCAGCGCCAGCTCCTTGAGCTCACGATGTTCGGCGGCCGCCATCTCGCCGCGAAACACCACGGCGATCATCTGATAGCGCAGATAGCGGTCGTAGACCGCAGCATGCGCATCGAGCAGCACCTTCGAGCCGCAGGCCGCGACGAGCGCGCGATGAAACTGGAAATCACACTGTTTCCAGCTTTCGGCGTCGGACCGCTCGCCTGACAGCAGCATCCGCTCCATCGCGGCGAGCTTGTGATGCGCCGAGACGATGTGCGCTTCCCAGTCGAGGTCGCCGGCCGCGAACGACTTCTCGATCATGTGGCCTTCGAGCAGCTCGCGCAGCTCGGCGATCTCCTGGAATTCCGCCGCCGAGATCGGCGCCACCTCGAAGCCGCGCTGGCCTTCGGCGACGACAAAGCCCTCCGAGCACAGCCGGTTCAGCGTCTCGCGCAGCGTCGAGATGCTGGTGCCGTAGGCGCTGCTCATCCGCTCGAGCTTGAGCTTCTGGCCCGGCGTCAGCTTGCCGAAGATCAGGTCGGTGCGGATGCGGCGATAGGCGCTGTCGCCCACCGTCTCGGCAGTCGTGTCGGGAAGGATGTCCATGCTTCATCCTAGCGTCTTGGACGTGCGTTTTGGCAAATATCGGAGCTTTATCAAGCGTTTCTTATAATATCATACAAAATACAAAATATAGGTTGATTTATAATTCGTCATATAAGACGTTTCCACCCCTAAGAACGAGATCATCAGGGGAGGGCGCGATGCGTGTACGGATCAAAGGTCTGGCTTGGGTGGCGGCGATCGGCGCGGTCGCTTTGGGCGTGATGGGCTCGGCCTCGGCCCAGGCCATCCAGGAGCGCACCATCCGCTGGGGGCACCTCAACAACACCGACCATCCCGTCAGCAAAGGCGTGCAGAAATTCGCCGAGATCGTCGCGGCCAAGAGCGGCGGCAAGCTCAGGGTGCGCGAATATCCGGCCAATCAGCTCGGCAGCGAGATGCAGCAGCAATCCGCGCTGCGCGCCGGCACCCAGGAGATGCAGTCACCGGCGACGACCTCGCTGGTCGGCATCGCCAAGGATTACGGGCTGATCGATTTCCCCTTCATCGTCTCGACGCCGCAGCAGGCCGATGCGCTGCTCGATGGTCCGCTCGGCGCGGCGCTGCTGGCGAAACTGCCGGAGAAGGGGCTGGTCGGCCTCGCCTATTGGGATCTCGGCTTCCGTAACGTCACCAACAGCCGGCGGCCGATCACCAAGGGCGAGGATCTCGACGGCATCAAGATCCGCGTGATCCCGAACCCCGTGTATCTGGAGACCTTCAAGGCCTTCAACGCCAACCCGGTGCCCATGAGCTTCTCGGAGCTCTACAGCGCGCTGGAGACCCGCACCGTGGACGGCCAGGAGAATCCGTTTTCGGTGATCCTGTCGAACAAGTTCTACGAGGTGCAGAAATATCTCGGCGTCACCAACCACACCTACTCGACCAACATCATCCTGATCTCCAAGAAATTCTGGGACACCCTTTCGCCCGACGAGCAGAAGATCCTCCAGGACGCCGCGATCGAGGCGCGTGACTACCAGCGCAAGGTCAGCCGCGAGCAGGCCAAGGCCGCCATCGACGAGCTCAAGGCCAAAGGCATGGAGATCAACGAGATCGCGCCTAGCGAGCTCGACCGCATGCGCGCAAAGACCAAGCCGATCGCGGAGAAATTCTCCGCCGACTACGATCCCGCGCTGGTCAAGCTGTTCAACAGCGAGCTCGATCGCGTTCATGCGCTCAAGCCCTGAGCGGCAGAGCTCATGAAAGCGGTCGTCAACGCCTATTTCTGGCTGCTCCGCGCGGTCATCGCGGTGCTGCTCGCCGCGATGGTCGTGCTGGTGTTCGGCAATGTCGTGCTGCGCTACGGCTTCAACTCCGGCATCGCCGTCTCGGAAGAGCTGTCGCGCTGGCTGTTCGTCTGGATGGTGTTCCTGGGCGCGATCATCGGCATGAAGGAGCACGCCCATCTCGGCGTCGACAGTCTGGTCAAGGTTCTGCCGCCCGGAGGTCGCAAGCTCTGCTACGGGCTCAGTCACCTCCTGATGCTTTACGCCTCCGTCCTGCTGACGGAGGGCTCGTGGAAGCAGACATTGCTGAACTGGGACACCGTGGCGCCGGCCTCGGGTCTCTCGGTCGGCCTGTTCTATGCGGCCGGCATTGCATTCGGCGCCTCCTCCTGCGTGATCATCGTGCACGAGCTGTACCGGCTCGCGACCGGGCAGATCGCCGACGCCGACCTGATCGCGATCAGCGAATCCGAGGAGCTGGCTCATTCTCCCGACGCCGCCGGCGGAAAGCCTTAAGCGATGACCGTCGCCGTCTTCACCTTCTCGCTGCTGGGCGCCATGGCGATCGGCATGCCGATTGCGTTCGCGCTGATCGTCTGCGGCATCGCGCTGATGACGTATCTGGCCATGTTCGATTCCCAGATCATCGCGCAGAACGTCATCAACGGCGTCGATTCCTTCCCGCTGATGGCGGTGCCGTTCTTCATCCTTGCCGGCGAGGTCATGAACACCGGCGGGCTCGCGCGCCGCATCCTCAATTTCGCGATCGCGCTGGTCGGGCATTTCCGCGGCGGCCTCGGCTATGTCGCGATCCTGACTTCCTGCATCCTGGCCTCGCTGTCGGGCTCCGCGGTCGCGGACGCCGCAGCGCTCGGTGCGTTGTTGGTGCCGATGATGGCCGCCGCAGGCCATAATCGCGCCAGCGCAGCCGGCCTCGTTGCGGCCGGCGGCATCATCGCGCCTGTCATCCCGCCCTCGATCGGCTTCGTCATCTTCGGCGTCGCCGCCAATGTCTCGATCTCGAAGCTCTTCCTGGCCGGCATCGTGCCGGGCCTGCTGCTCGGCGTCGGCCTGTGCTTCGCCTGGTGGTGGGTGGTGCGCAAGGAGAACCCGGCGCGCCTGCCGCGCAAGAGCGCGGCCGAGATCTGGCGCGCGCTGATCGACGGCTTCTGGGCCCTGATGCTGCCGATGATCATCATCTTCGGCCTGCGCTTCGGCATCTTCACCCCGACCGAAGCCGCCGTCGTCGTCGCGGTCTATTCGCTGGTCGTGGCGATGGGCGTCTATCGCGAGCTCAAGCCGGCCCAACTGCCGGCGCTGCTGGTCTCGACCGCGCAGACCACCGCAGTGGTCATGTTCCTCGTCGCGGCCGCGCTGGTGTCGTCCTGGCTGATCACCGTCGCCGAGATCTCCGATCAGATCGTGGCGCTGACAAAGCCGTTCGCCGGCAACCAGACGCTCCTGACCATTGTCCTGATGATCATCGTCGTCATTGTCGGCACTGCGCTCGACATGACGCCGACGATCCTGATCCTGACGCCGATCCTGATGCCGATCGTCAAGCAGGCCGGCATCGACCCGGTCTATTTCGGCGTGCTCTTCATCATCAACAACGCGATCGGGTTGATCACGCCGCCGGTCGGCGTCGTGCTCAACGTCGTCGCCGGCGTCTCCCGCGTCTCGATGGACGATCTGATCCGCGGCGTCTGGCCCTTCATGATCGCGCAGCTGGCTGTGCTAGCCTTGCTGACGCTGTTTCCCGTTCTCGTCACCGGCCCGGCCAAGTGGTTCGGCGGCTAACTCCCAGAAGGACCTTCCATGAAGCGCGTGATGATCCTCAACGGTCCAAACCTCAACATGCTCGGTATCCGCGAGCCGCACATCTACGGCACGACGACGCTCGCTGAGGTCAATGCGAGCTGCGAAGAGGCTGCCGGAAGGCTCGGGCTCAAGCTCGCCTTCCATCAGTCCAACCATGAGGGCGTGCTGGTCGATCTGATCCAGTCGGCGCGGCAGGACGCCGATGCCATCGTCATCAATCCGGCCGGGCTCTCTTTCACCTCGGTCTCGATCATGGACGCGATCAAGACGTTCGAGGGGCCGGTGCTGGAAGTTCACATTTCCAACATCCACGCCCGCGACGAATACCACCGCCACTCCAAGATCTCGTTCGTGGCGACCGGCGTCATCTGCGGCCTCGGGCCGTTCGGCTACATCGCGGCGCTGCACGCGATCGCGAATATGAAGTGAAGCGGTAGTCGCGCTGACGGTGCGCTCCCTCGCCCCGTTCTTACGGGGAGAGGGCTGGGGTGAGGGGCCTGCTTCCGCAGAGAGGGTGAGAATTGGACTCGCGGAGAGTCCCCTCACCCGGAATCCGCGCTACGCGCGAATTCCGACCTCTCCCCGCAAGCGAGGCGAGGTGAAGAAGGAACTTACGTCGTCCTGTACTGCAGCACGCCGTCCTTCGTCGTGGCCGTCAGCCGGCCCTCGACGATCATGTAGTTGACGTGGGCGACCAGCTCGCCGGCGGCAAAGCCCATCTGGTGTTCGTCCAGCACGTGCTTGTTGAAGACAACAGGCACCAGCTCGCGCGAGGTCTTCGGCTGCTCGCGGCAGGCGTCCGCGATCAGGCGGCAGCGCTCCTCGTGGTGGTCGGCGAGCTGCTTGATGCGGGTCTTGAGGCCGTAGAACGGCACGCCGTGGCCCGGCAGCACCAGGAGATCATAGGGCAGGGTGGTGGTGAGGCTTGCAAGCGAGGCCAGATATTCGCCGAGCGAGTTCTGGTCGGGCTCGACCGCCCACACGCTGACATTCGGCGAGATCTTGCTCAGCACCTGGTCGGCGGAGAGGAACAGCTTGTCGTCGGCGCAATACAGCATCACCTGGTCGAGCGCATGACCGCCGCCGGTGATCACCTTGAAGCGTCGCGCGCCGATCACGACCTCGTCGCCGTGCGAGATGCGGCGGTAGGATGGCGGCAGCACCGAGACGCGCTTGAGATAATCCTGGCCGCGGCCGAGCAGCTTCTCGGTCAGCGACTCGTCCATGCCGTGGCGGCGGAAGAACTGGCGTTGCGCCTCCTTCCGCTCCTCGGTACCGCGGTTCTGATGATAGACCGATTGCAGATATTCGACCTGCGACATCACCAGCGGGCAGTTGAACCGCTCGACGATCCATCCCGCGAGGCCGACATGATCGGGGTGCGAGTGAGTGACGATCAGGCGCGTGATGTTGACGCCCTTCAGTGGACCTTCGAACAGCTTGGTCCAAGCCTCGATCGTCTCCTCGTTGCCGAAGCCGGCATCGATCATCGCATAGCCGTCGCCGTCGGCGAGCAGGTAGATGTTCACGTGGTTGAGGCGGAACGGCAGCTTCAGCCGCGCCCACAACACGCCGGGCCGGATCTCCACGACCTCTTCGGGGCCGGGGTGCTGGTCCCAGGGATAGCGCAGGGCCTCGGCCGAGGACTGCACGGTGTCGGTTTTTGCGTTCATGCTACCGGCTTAAACCCAGTGCGGGCGAGGCGCCAGCCGAAAAAGGACGGGCCGTGGTCTCCGCATGGCGGTCATACCGGGTGATTTTCCGTAGCCCGGATGGAGCGCAGCGAAATCCGGGGCTAGTGCCGCAAGCGAGAAAGGCCCCGGATTACGCTGCGCTCCATCCGGGCTACGGGTGACGATCAGGCCGCCCGCATGTTGTTGAGGAACGCGTCGATCTCGCCGCGCAGCATGTCGGCCTCGCGGCGGAGCGCGTCGGAGGCACCCAGAACTTCGTTCGCCGCCGCGCCGGCTTCGGCGGATGCCGTTGAGACGCCGACGATATTGCTGGAGACCTCGCTGGTGCCGCCGGCCGCATGCTGGATGTTGCGGGCGATCTCGCGGGTGGCCGCGCCCTGTTCCTCGACCGCGGCGGCGATCGTGGTGGTGACGTCGTTGATCTCGCCGATGATCCGGCCGATGCCCTGGATCGCGCCGACCGCAGAGGTCGTGACCTGCTGCATGCTGGCGATCTGGGTGCGGATCTCTTCGGTCGCTTTCGCAGTCTGGCTCGCGAGGCTCTTCACCTCGGAGGCGACGACCGCAAAGCCGCGGCCGGCCTCGCCCGCGCGCGCCGCCTCGATGGTGGCGTTGAGCGCGAGCAAATTGGTCTGCGAGGCGATGGTCTGGATCAGGTCGACGACGACGCTGATGCGGCTCGCGCTGTCGGCGAGGCTCTGCACCGTGGCGTCGGTGGCGCCGGCCTCGTCCACCGCCTTCTTGGCGATCGCGGCCGAGGTGACCACCTGCTTGCTGATCTCCTCGATCGAGGACGACAGCTGCTCGGTGCCCGACGACACGGTCTGCACGTTGACCGAGGTCTCCTCCGCGGCGGAGGCGACCGCGTTCACCAGCGCGTTGGACTGGTCGGCGGTGCTCGACATGCTCTGCGCGGTCGACTGCATCGAATTGGCGGACTGCGCGAGATTGTCGAGCGCGGTGCGCACCGTGCCCTCGAATTCCGCGATCTTCGCCTCCATGTGCGCGGCGCGCTCCGCCTTGACGGCGCGATCCTTGTCCTGCTCGCTGGCAAGCGTGCGGGCCTCGATCATGCTGTCGCGGAACACCGTCAGCGTTTCCTTCATCGCGCCGATCTCGTCGTTCTGCCGGGAACGAACGATCTCGGTGTCGAGGTCGCCGGCCGAGAGCAGCTGCATGGCGCGCTGAAGCTCGCGGATGCGGCGCAGGATGTTGCGGCCGACATAGAGCCAGACGAACAGGCCCGAGCCGACCAGCATCAGCGCGCCCAGCGCCAGCATGACCGTCGTGGCGAGCGAGGTCTCCTGCTGCGCCTGGGAGGTCGAGCTGTTGGTCTCCTTCTGCACGCCGTCGACGAGCTGCTGCACGCTGATGCCGAGGCCGACATTGAGCTTGCGCGTCTCGTCCAGGATGGTCTGGCCATAGTCGATGGAGTCGAGCTCCTTCTCACGCAGATTGAACACGCCGGTCTTGCCGGAGCCGAGCGCGAGCAGCTTTTCCGCCGTCGTACGCAGCGTCTTGTTGCCCTCATTGTCCGGCAACAGGTCGAGGTTCGACCGCAGGCGCCCCTGTGCCGTCTTGAATTCCTTCTGGATGTCGTCGAGCTTGTCGCTCGTGCTCGCCGACAGCGCCGCGCTCATGTCGGCGGCCGCGAGATTGCCGCTGGCGACGACGTTGCCGAGCTGGCCGACCGTCTGCGCGACGTCGTTGGCATCGTCGGCCGACAGGATCGCCGAGCCGAGAATGGCGTTCATCCGCGTCTGCGCCTCCAGCATCGCCGGACTGGCCGCGCCCACGAAGGCGCCCTGGGCGCTGCGCAGCGCGTCATATTGCTTCTCGTGAAGCGCGGCGATGTCCAGCCGTTCGCGCGCGGCCTTGGTCAGGCTCTGGGCCGCCTCGTTGATGCTCTTCATGGTCTCGCTGAGTCCGGAGACGACGGTCTTGTCGCCGCCGAGCTCGATGATCTCGTTGAGCTTCTGCTGCGTCTGCTCCTGCAGCTCCTTGAGCTTCTTGGTGCGCTCGTTCAGGGCTTCCTCGCTTTGAGCCGCGAGCAGGGCCGGTCCCTGCGCGGCAAGGCTCGCGCTCAGGGCCGACAATTGCAGGCTGGCGGAGAGGCGCGGGATGTCCTGTCCGCTCAATTCGGTCATGCGTCCGCCGAGATTCTGTAGCGCGAGGCCGGCGCCGGCTGCGATCACGAGGCCCATGCCGGCGACCACGCCGAAGGCCGTAAACAGGCTGCCGCGCACGCCCCATTTCGGCATCTTGAAGCGAGGCTTGAATCGGCCAAGCAAATGGCCCACGCCCAGACGGATCGCCATCGAAATTCCCCCAACGCTCTTGCTTCTGTTTTGTGGCGGGCAGTATCGGCAGGGCCGGTTAAAAAATCGCAATTGCTGCAATCGCTTGCGCTGGTTCCGCAGAGCGAAAAAGAAAGGGCCGGCGAGATCGCCGGCCCTTCGTCGAGAATAAGGTTTTGCTAACCGATCAGTAGCGCGCGGCGACCGGCGCGGCCCAGTTGAAGCGGTAGTTGAGGCCCGCCTTGACGGTGTGGTCGTCGGTCGTGAAGTTGCCGGTGCCCGCCAGCGGGCCCGCGACGAAGTGCGCATCGCCGAAATTGTAGTACTGGTACTCGGCCTTGGCCGACCAGTTCGGAGCGAACATGTATTCGACGCCGGCGCCGACGGTGTAGCCGTTGCGGTGATCGCCATCGATGATGAAGCCGGTCGGCACGCCGCCGACGGTCACCTTCTCGTTGTTGTCCGAGTAGGCGTAGCCGCCCTTCACGTAGACGAGGCCCGGGCCCCAGGTGTAGCCGACGCGACCGGTGATCGAGCCGAGGCCGCGCTGGTCATTGGTGTAGGCGACGCCGCCCGGAAACACCGCGCCGACGCTGCCGGAGAGCCAGGAATACTGGCCTTCGACGCCGACGACGAAGTTCGGGTTGAACTGCCAGTCCGCGCCGACCTGCACACCGCCGAGGAAACGGCCGTTGCCGTTGTTGCCGGTGGAGAGGCCGCTGAAATTGTTGTCGCTCGAGAAGGCGCCGCCGACATGGCCGCCGATGTAGAAGCCGGTCCAGTTGTAGATCGGCGCGGCATAGGCCGGCGCCGGCGTCTTGTAGTAGCCGCGGTTGAGATCGGCGCCGAGGGCCGGCGCGGCAGCGCCCGCCACCAGCAGCGCAACGGTCGCAAACAGAATCTTCTTCATAGTCCAAACTCCAACACTGAAAGGTCCCCGGCAGGCGCGCTCTCCGCGCCGCGTTGGTTTTGCAGATAGCTCGCTTTTGACGAAAATGCTGTCACATCCGTGGCACAACGGCAGCCAACCTAACTTGTTGGGCTGCAAATGATTTTCGTGCTTAATGGCGGCTTAAGAAGTGGTGAAGGAAGGCTTAATTTCGCGCGTTGTGAGTAACCTGCGCGCGCATCTCGTTAACCAAGCCGCCGCAACACCTCGTCACGCATCTGCGCGCGGAACGCAGCGCGCTTGGCCGGCCGGTCTTCCTCACGCACGTCATGGCGATCGAAGATGTCGAACTTCTCGAGGATCGGATAGCGCTCGCTGGCCATTGCGAGCACGCGCAGCACCTTGGTCGCCGCCGGCGTCGGGCCGCTCACCTCCCAGCGCCGGACGATGTCGGCCCCTCCCTTCGCCGGCAAGCCGCAGAGTTTCGCCATATCGGCGGCCGTCAGCTTGCGCGCGATGACGTCGGAAAGGTCGTTGCGAAGCTGCTTCAGTTCAGGGCCGGTCATGTCACTCGCGTCCAGAAAAGCGTCAGAGGCAATGCACTAGCGCTGATTCGGGTCCATCCGAAGGCCGTGCGCCGGGCTGCGGGACCTTCCCGCGCGCACGGAGTTATGAACGAGAGGCCAATGGAAATCGTCCGACGAAATGATCACATGGCCGAAAGGGGCATCCCAGCGAGGAGAAATCAGTCATGACAAGCATGAAGCTCGCCATTGCCGCATTCGTCACCGTCGGTCTGTTGGCCACGCCGTTCGCGGCCGAGGCGAAGAAGGCCCGCGTAACCCGACACTATTACAGCACGAGTGTGACGAGCCCGACCTATAGCGGTGTCGGGGCGTCGGCAGCGCGGGGCACGGCCGCTTACGGCTCGTCCGGCCAGACGGTCGGCACGGTGACGGCTCCGTCGGTCGGAACGTATAATTGGCCGTCGGTCGGCGTGACCAATTCGGTTCCCACCTGGAGCAACACCACGCGATAAGCGCGCAGTTGCGAGTCAGCGCGTGCCGGGCGCCAGACCGGAGAGCATGTACAGCGCGACCAGCAATGTTGCGACCGACAGCATTGTCGTGACCGAAACCGTGGCCGCGACCAGTTTCTCCTCGACCTTGTGCTCGTGCGCCAGCACGTACACCGTCTTCGCCGTCGGCACCGCCGCGCATATCACCGCGGCGACGGTGTAGAGGGGATTGAGGCCGGTGATCACGCAAAGTCCGTAGACGATCAGCGGCATGACCACGAGCTTCACTGTGGCGAGCGCGAACGACGCCGTGAGATTGGATCGCAGGCCGTCGACGGACAGGCCGAGCCCGATGGCGAACAGCGCGCAGGGCGTGAGCGCCGCAGCGATCATGTTGAGATAGGCCGCGACCGGCGCTGGAATCGGCAGGCCCGTGATCGCCCAGACGAGGCCGACGAGAGTCGAAAGCACCATCGGGTTGAGCAGGATCTGCTTCGCGAGACCCGCGGACTGCGCGGACGGCTTGTGCGCGTCTCTCTCGAGCAGGATGACAGTGATCGGAAACATCACCGCGGCCACGAACACCGTCGCCACCGCCGCGGGCAGGACTGCGGGCTGGCCGTAGATCGCGTGAAGGATCGGCAGCGCCACGAAGCCGGTGTTGGTCATCGCCGCCGCCATGCCACGGATCGTGCTGCTGGCGAGATCGTGCTTTCCGCCGGCGCGGACGGCCAGGAACACGAGTGCGAAGCAGATGAGGGAGCCGCCGCCGAAGGCGAGCAGGAAGCGCCATTCCAGCAAATTGCGCGCCGGCTCCTGGGCGATCGTGACGATCAGCAGCGCCGGCATGGCCACGTTGTAGGCGAAGTGCACCAGCGCGTCGGCTAGCGACCGCGAGAGATAGCCGAGCTCCCCGGCGAGCCAGCCGGTGACGATGATCGCGAATACGGGAAGAACGAGGCTCGCGACTTCCATCCGGCTCCCCCTTGCTGCCAATGGCTGCGTGGAAGGTTACTCCGGCAATGGAGCGCCGTCACTGTCTCGCGCGAGCCGTGGCCGGCGCGGGCGCTTTGTCGGTGGAGGAGCTCCGGCGGGCGAGGCCCGCCGTTTCAGCGCGTCAGATGCCGCGGCCGGTCTGCTGACCGATCACGCAGCGCCAAGCCGCCAGGCGCTCGGCCGGATGCTGGTTCATCCATTCGGCGAGCTGCGGCGCGCCCATCAGGCAGGATTGCACCGAGATCTGTGCAAAGTCGGAGCTTGTCACGAGCTGCTCGTGGCAATTGCTCGGGGAGGCGAGGCTGCAGAGCACGGCGATGAACTTGATCATGCGGGGCTGCCCCTCTCGCTCTGGCGCCCATTGGCTCCGCTCGACTGCTCGCCTGTCACGTCGTTCGGCGGAAAGATGCTGTCATAGATCGCGCGCGCCTCCTGAATAAGGCGTATGCGCTCGCGCTCGGACTTTGAGACAAACTGAATAACTTGACCCATGTCGGCTCCAATAGATCGCTCGATCCATCATCAGATGATGGAAATCATTCCAAACGGAGGTGGGGTGCCGGCTGCTGCTTTTCAGCGGTGCGGGCGGTCACAAGGGATAAAAAGCCCGTGACTATTCTGTTCCTAGCGGAACGGAATACCGGGCGCCGATCTCATGTCGCTCCCGGGCACGCCTCGCGTCTTGGGACCATTGCAACCAATTCACGCATGAGGCGGATTAATTCGTCGCGGCAATTTGAGTGCATCACGCCCGCTAGCGGCACCGCGTTGCGGCACATTTTGAAGTGCGTGGAGTTGTAAATCGACCCAGTGCACAAGCGGTCGACGCGTAAGCGGCTGATGCGACTGAGGGACCGCACCCGAAAGGATCAAGCCATGAATCAAGTCATGACAAGAACGAGACGTTCCATTGCCGCTGTTATCGCCATCGGATTTGCAGCCGCGCCATTCGCCGCAAGCGCGCAAAGCTCGGCGACGGGCGTACAAAGCAGCACGCACAGCACCTTGGGAGCACCAGTACAGCAAGGCACGATTGGAAGCTCCGGGCAGACCGTCGGGACGGTGACAGCGCCGTCGGTCGGAACGTCCACTCAGCCCTCCGTCGGCGTGACCAACTCAGTCCCCACCTGGAACAGCACTAACCCGCCGGCCAAGTAGCAGCCGCGACCGGTCGCCTCAGGCCGCCGGCGCGCGCTCCTTCCGCCCCGGCACAGCTGCCAGCAATTCGCGCGTATAGGCATGCTCGGGCGCGGCGAAGAGCTGCGCCGTCGGCTTCAGCTCGACGATGGCGCCGCGCTGCATCACCGCGATGCGGTCGCAGATTTGCGCAGCGACGCGCAGATCGTGGGTGATGAACAGCATCGACAGGCCGAGGCGCGCCTTGAGGTCTTCGAGCAGCCTCAAGACCTGCGCCTGCACGGAGACGTCGAGCGCGGAGACGGCTTCGTCCGCGACGATGATCTCGGGCTCGAGCGCGAGTGCGCGCGCGATGCCGATGCGCTGGCGCTGGCCGCCGGAGAATTCGTGCGGATAGCGTTCGAGCGCACCGGCGTCCAAGCCCACCATCTTGAGCAGATCGCGGGCGCGGTCGAACGCGACCTTGGGATCGGTGCCGGCTGCGATCGGGCCGTCGGCGATGATGTGGCCGATCTTGCGCCGCGGATTGAGCGAGGCGAACGGATCCTGGAAGATCATCTGGATGCGATGCCGCTCGGTGCGCAGAGCCTTGCCCGAGAGCGAGGTCAGGTCGGTCTCGCCGATCCGCACCGTGCCGCGGTCGGCTTCGATCAGCCGCATCACCAGGCGTGCCACCGACGACTTGCCGGAGCCGGATTCGCCGACGAGGCCGAGCGTCTCGCCCTTGAGGATGTTGAAATTGACCGCGCGCGCGGCATCGACGCGGCGGTCCTCGCGAAACCAGCCGCCCGAGGTGACATAGGTCTTGTCCAGCCCGATCACCTCGACGGCCCGGGCCTGGTCGTCGAGCGGGGCGCGGGCGGGCGGGTCCATCGACGGCACGGCCGCGAGCAGCGCCTTGGTATAGTCGTGCTGCGGCTCGTTGAAGACGGTTGCGGCGGGGCCTTCCTCGACGACCTTGCCGTGGCGGAGCACCACGACCTGGTCGGCGATATCGGCGACGACGCCAAAATCGTGGGTGATGAACATCACCGCCATGTTGCGGTTGCGCTGCAGGTTGCGGATCAGCTTCAGGATCTGCGCCTGCGTGGTGACGTCGAGCGCGGTGGTCGGCTCGTCCGCGACCAGCACGGCCGGTTCGAGCGCAAGCGCCATCGCGATCATCGCGCGCTGGCGCTGGCCGCCGGAGAGCTGGTGCGGATAGGCGCGCACGATTCGTTCGGGGTCGGGCAGGCCGACCTCGCGCGCCAGCGACAGCGCCTTGGCGCGCCGCTCCTTCGGCGTCAGCAGGCCGTGCGCCTCGAACATCTCCGCCATCTGGTCGCCGATCCGCATCAACGGATTGAGTGCGGTCATCGGCTCCTGGAAGATCATCGCGAGCCGGCGGCCGCGCAGATCGCGCCAGCCGTCGTCATCGAGCTTGAGCAGGTCGCGGCCTTCGAACTGGATCTCGCCCGAGGTGACCGAGACCGTGTCCGGCAACAGGCCCATCAGCGCATGCGCGCACATCGACTTGCCGGAGCCGGATTCGCCGACGACGCAGACGATCTTGCCGGGCCGCAGGTCGAGCGAAACGCCGTCGACCGCGAAGGGGCGTTCGGCGCCCTTGGGCAGCGCGATCCGCAAGTTCTTGATGGAGACGGCGGGCGGTGCGGTCATCATCAGCGTCCCTCCCGCGACAAGCGCGGATTGAGCGCGTCGTTGAGGCCTTCGCCGATCAGATTGAGGCCGAGCACCGAGATCAGGATCGCGACGCCGGGAAACACGGTGATCCACCAGGCCTGCCGGATCACCGTGCGGCCGGCGCCGACCATGTAGCCCCAGGAGATCAGGTTGGGATCGCCGAGCCCGAGGAAGGCCAGCGAGGATTCCAGCAGGATCGCGGTTGCCACCATCAGCGAGGCCAGCACGATCACCGGCGACAGCGCGTTCGGTAGGATCTCGCGCAGGATGATCCAGGTGTTGCTCTGGCCGGTGACGATTGCCGCCTGGACATATTCGCGCGTCCGCAGCGACAGCACCTCGCCGCGCACGAGGCGGGCGACCGGCGGCCAGCTCACCACCGCGATCGAGGCCACGATCGAATAGATCGAGGGCTGCAGGATCGCCACCAGCACGATTGCGAGCGCGAAGCTCGGAATGGTCTGGAAGAATTCGGTGAAGCGCATCAGCGCGTCGTCGGTCTTGCCGCCGAAATAGCCGGCCATGGCGCCGATGGGAACGCCCACGAGCAGCGCGACCAGCGTCGAGACGAGGCCGACCAGCAGCGACACGCGTGCGCCGAAGATCATGCCGGCGAACACGTCGCGGCCGAGCGCATCGGTGCCGAGCGGCACGGTGGAGAGCGTGAAGGGCGGCAGGAACGGCCGCTGCACCATGCGCCAGGGCGAGTTCGGGAACAGCATCGGGCCGAACACCGCGATGGAGATCGCAAGGACCAGAATGATGAGCCCGATGACACCGCTCGGGCTGCGCAACATCGATTTCCAGAACTGTTTCATGAGGCGAATTCGATGCGCGGGTCGACCAGGCGGTAGACGAGGTCGGTGATGAGGTTGAAGATCAGCACCATGGCGGAGCAGATCACGAAGACGCCGAGCAGCAGATTGTAGTCGCGCTGCAGTAGCGCGTCGTACATCAACCGCCCGATGCCGGGCCATGCGAACACGGTCTCGGTGATGACGGCGCCGCCGATCAGCGTGCCGGAATGCACGCCGGCAAGCGTCACGACCGGCAGCAGCGCGTTGCGCAGCACGTGGCGGCGCTGGATCACGGCGTCCGAGAGGCCTTTGGCGCGCGCGGTCTTGACGAAGTCGAGCCGCTTCACCTCCAGCATCGAGGCGCGGGTCATGCGGGTGTAGGTCGCCATGAAGAACAGGCCGAGCGTCATCGCCGGCATGATCAGGTGCTTTGCGACGTCGACCGCATGGGCGAAGCCGGTGAGGTTGGCGCCGACCGTCTCGTAACCGAAGCTCGGCAGCCAATCCATGGTGACCGAGAACAGCAGGATGCCCATCAGCGCCACCCAGAAGATCGGCATGGCGTAGAAGATCAGCGCGAACACGGTGATGGCCGTGTCGAGGAACGTCCCGGCAAAGCGCGCGGCAAAGGTGCCGAAGAGAATGCCGAGCATCAGCGAGATTGCAAACGCCGTCAGTGTCAGCAGCAGCGTCGCCGGCAGCCTCTCGCCGATCAGCTTCGCGACCGGCGCCTGCTGGCGGAACGAGAAGCCGAGGTCGAGGGAGGTGACGCCCTTGACGTAGATGAGGAGTTGCTCCGGCAGCGGTTTGTCGAGGCCGAACTTTTCGCGAAGCTGCTTGACGAAAACCGGATCGCTGGCGCCGGCCTCGCCGGCCATCACCACCGCGGGATCGCCGGGCGCAAGCCGGATCAGGAAGAAGTTGAGGACGATGATCGCGAGCAGGACGATCACGCCCTTCACGACACGCTGTGCGACGAAGGAGAGCATCTAGAGGGTCATATCTTGTAGCGTGACTTGGAGCCACTGGGACAGTGCGCTCCCTCGCCCCGCTCTTGCGGGGAGAGGGTTGGAGTGAGGGGCCTCTCTCCACATGCAAGAATGCCGATGGACCCGTACCCCCTCAGCCGAATGCGCGCGATGCGCACATTCGACCTCTCCCCGCAAGCGGGGAGAGGTAAGTTCCTCACTTGTCGAGCCATGCGTCCTTGAAGCCGTCATTGACCCCGATCCCCGTGGTGATCAGGTTCTTGACCTTGCAGCGGGTGATGGTCGGGAATTGCAGCTCGAGCATCCAGGCCACCGGCACGTCCTCGACCAGAATCTTCTGCGCCTTCTCGTAGATCTCCTTGCGCCTGGAGTCGGGCGTCGCGACCGCGCCGTCGGCAAAGAGCTTGTCGATCTCGGGGTTGGAGTAACCCTCGACATTGTTGAACACCTGGCCCTTGGCGATGTTGCTGGAGATGTAGTTGCGGCCGACGCCGAGCGCGGGATCGCCATACTGGTAGAGATAGGTGAAGGCGATATCGTAATCCCAGTCGCCGATCTTCTGGTTGCCGCCGGCAACGTCGGTGGCGATGGTCTCGATGTTCATGCCGACGTCCTGAAGGTTCTGCTTCACCGCTTCACCCCAGCGCTGCCAGGTCTCGCCATAGGCGAGCGGCAGCAGGCGGATCTTCTCGCCCTTGTAACCGGCTTCCTTCAGCAGCGCCTTGGCCTTGGCCGGATCGTACGGATACTTCTTCACGTCGTCAGTGTAATACTTGATGGTCGAGGCGGACGGGCCGGTCGCGACCTTGCCGAGCCCGTTCCAGATCACGTCCTTGGCGAAATCGCGGTCGACCGCGTACATGACCGCCTGACGCACGCGCTTGTCGGCGAGCGGACCCTGGCGATTGTTCAGCCACAGCCAGGCCAGCGGCGAGAAGAACTCCCAGCCGGCGCCGGTGACGCAGGTGTCCTTCAGCTTCGACAGCCGCGGCACGTCGAAATTCTCGACCGAGCCGCCGGGCAGCACGTCGACCTTGCCGGTCTCGTACGCCACCGAGCGCGCGGCGGCGTCGGGGATGATCTGCCAGTAGATCTCGTCGATATAGGGCTTGCCCTTCTCGTAGTAATTCGGGTTCTTGACCAGGCGGATGAACGAGCCCTTCTGCCATTCCTTGAACATGAAGGGGCCGGTGCCCACAGGCGCGTTGTTGTAGGGGTTGGTCTTCCAGTCGGTGCCTTCGTAGAGATGCTTCGGCACGATCGGCATCGAGCCGACCTCGAAGATTCCGAGGAACGGGCCGAACGGCTGCTTCAGCGTGAACACCACCGTATAGTCGTCCGGCGCCTCGACCTTGTCGACTTGTGCCAGGTTGGTGCGGGCGCGGGCGTGGGTCTGCTTCAGCATCTCCATCGAGAACAGCACGTCCGCGGCGGTGAAGGGCTTGCCGTCATGCCAGGTGACGCCCTTCCTGAGCTTGAAGGTGTAGGTCTTGGCGTCCTCGCTGACGTTCCAGCTCTCGGCGAGCTCGGGAAGCGGCTCGAGCTTGGGGCTGTAGCGCAACAGGCCCTCGAAGATGTTGCCCGACACCATCTGGGTCGGACCGTTCTGGATCATTGCGAGCATCAGGCCGGGCGGCTCGGGCTGGATCACCGCGTTGATCACACCCCCCGTTTTCGGCTCTTGCGCAAGAGCCGGTTCAAGCGCCGGGGCCGCGAGCCCGCAAGCCAGGAGGAGACCAAGCAACACTCTTTTCGGCATGTCGTATCTTTCTCAAGCGTGACCAGCCGTGAACGCATCGCGCGTCATGGCGCGCGAAGCGACGGTCGGCCCATCCCAGTCCCCATCCGATATCGAGGCTCACATAGTCCCATTCGGCGCCGCAAGATGAAAGTCTCGACAGTGTTCGCACAAAAAATGTACAGCGCGTCTTGTTTTCACTTGATTCATTCCCGTGTCACGGGAGACAAGTCCGCCATGGACAATGCCACGCGCTCCGAACGGTCCCGCAACGCTGCGCTCGAAGCGGCCATCGCCATCATAGCGCGCGACGGCCCGGGCCGGCTGACGCTCGATGCGATCGCGCGCGAGAGCGGCCTCAGCAAGGGCGGGGTCATGCACCAGTTCCGCACCAAGGAAGCGGTGCTGAAGGCCTTGCTCGAGCGGCAGATGGCGCATTTCGAGGAGTTCTCGACCCGCTACATGGCGAAGGTGAGCGAATCCTCGGTGAGCCCCAATCTGGCGACGGAGCTCGCGACGATCAGGGAAGCGGCGACCTCGCCGAATTCCGCCGCGCTGGCCCTGGTTGCGGCCATGGTGGAAAATCCCCGCCTGATGGCGCTGCCGCGCGAGCGCGAGATGGAGCGGATGGCGGCGATCAGGGAAGAGGCCGCCGATCCCGATCTTGCCATGCTGCGCTGGGCCGGGGCGATGGGGCTGCTGCTGAGCGCGTTGTTCGGCATGTCGCCGCTCGGCAAGGAGGAGCACCAGCGGCTGTTTGCGCGCCTGCTTGACGACGGACAGTGGAGCGGCCTCGAACAGCCGGCCACGAAACGTGCCGCAAAATCCGGGGCGCCGGCGACGAAGGCTGCATCGCCGCGCAAGCGCGCCTAGCCGTTAACGAATTCCACCCATCGCTGCCCAAAACCGCGCCTGCGGCCAAATGCGCCAGGCCGTCGCTTTTCGACTTTACAAACCAACTGGTCGGTTTTATAAACGGAAGCACTGAGGCGGCCCACTGGCATCTGAAAAGGCCCCGGACGATGCCTCGGGCCGGCACTGGTGAGCGCCGCAGCCGCGTCTGGTCCCAACCGCGGCTGCGGTCGTCACCGCATCCCAAGGATCGGCGCAGCCGCCAAGCCGCAACAGGAGTCTGGAATGGATCGCTCGATCGCCCTGCGCGGTCTGGGAACGCTGACGCTTTGCCTGGCCTCGGCCGGCTGCGCGACGGTGGCGCCGGTACCCTATTCGGAGATGGCGTCCTCGGCCTACATGGCCCCGGACAAGTCGGACGCCTCCGGCCGCGTGCCCTACCGCTACTCCACGCCGGTCGATTGGCGCTCTTATAATAAAGTGATCCTCGATCCGGTCGTGGTCTATCGCGGCAGGGATCACCAGTTCGGCGACATGTCCGACAAGGACAAGGCGACCCTTGCCGCCTACATGCAGAACTGTTTCGCCGATCGGCTGCGCAGCCGCTTCGCCCTGGTGCGCGAGCGCGGGCCGAACACGCTGCGCATCCGGCTGACGCTGACCGGTGCGGTCACCAACACGCCGGTGCTCGGCACGCTCTCCCGCTTCGACATGGCCGGCGCGGTCTACAACGGCGTGCAGGCGGCGCGCGGCGGCGAGGGCATGATGACCGGCTCGGTCATCTACGGCGTCGAGATCTTCGACGCTTCGACCTCACGCCTGGTCTCGGCCTACGTCACCAAGCAATACCCCGGCGCCTACGACATCAAGGCCAGCGTCGGTGCCCTCGCGGCCGCCACAGCCGGCCTCGACAAGGGCGCCGATGCGCTGATGGCGCAACTGAACTGACGCGGCCCCCTCAACGAAAGGCATGCAGATGAACTTTCTCCTTCGCTTCGTGCTGCGCGTCGCGATCACCGTCGCGATGATGATCATCGGAGGCCGCGCCGGCGCCGTCGCGCCGCCCGATCCCAGCGGCACATGGCTCGTCGAGGATGGCCGCGCCCGCATCCGGCTCGAACGCTGCGGCCCGTCGCGCGACCGCATCTGCGGCTTCATCGTCTGGATGAAGGAGCCGGCCGACAAGCGCGGCCAGCCCTATCGCGACAAGGAAAATCCCGACCCCGACAAGCGTGCCCGCACGCTGCTCGGCCACCAGCTCATCATGGGCCTGCAGCTAACGCCGGAGGGCCGGTTTGCCGGCGACATCTACAATGCCGAGGACGGCAAGTTCTATTCGGTGTCGCTTTGGCGCGAATCCGGCGATCGCCTGAAGCTGAAGGGCTGTCTCATCAAATTCCTGTGCCAGACCCAGACCTGGCAGCAGACCCTCGACGTGCTGCCCGGCCAGCTCGTCGGCCTCACCGGCGATCTCAACGGCCCGCGCGCCGACAAGGAGTGGGCGGCGGTGCCGGCCCCGAAACCGATCCCGGTGAAGGGGAAGTAGCCGTCAGGAGGTCCGCAGCGCCCGTCGCAATTCGTCGAGCGCGTCCGCGAGCTGCTCGCGATGGGCGATATCGTCCTTGGGCAGCCCAGCCACACTGCCGGCGAGCTCCCTGAGAATGCCGGCCAGCAGTCCGAAGTTGATGTGCAGATGCACCGACTTGCGTTCGTCGGCTGCGCCCGGATGCTGCAGCACGAGCGCTACGCCGCTGCCGTCGAGCCGCGCCTCGAAGCGCGATGAATGCTCGAAGGTGCCGACATAGAACTTATCGGGATATTCGAGCGCAACCTCTGCCTTGTCGGGAACGGGCCTGGACATGTGAGCCTCATCGATGCCAGCGCAGTCTGGCCGGGAATAAACCGGTCCGCCTTGCGATAGGTCAGAGGCGGGTTGGTGCCGAATTTGATCCGGATCAAAGCCAGGCCGCCGCTTCTGCGATCCAATAGCAACTGGGATCGCGTGTTGCGCGTCCTGGTTCTTGCAGACGTGAGACGATCGATGGACATGCACGCCACGGCTATTCCCGCGGGCAACGACGGCGGACCTGATGTCGCCGGACCGGAGGTGGACGAGGGCACGCAGCAATGTCTGCAATTGCTCGTCGATGCCGGCCTGCGGCCAACCCGCCAGCGCCTGGCGCTTGGCCAGTTGCTGTTGCTGCGCGGTCACCGTCATGTCACCGCGGAAAGCCTCTATGAGGAGGCGATGGCGGCGAACACCTATCTGTCGCTCGCGACCGTCTACAACACGCTGAACCAGTTCACGGAAGCCGGCCTGCTGCGCCGGATCGCGGCCGACGGCATCAAGTCGTTCTTCGACACCGACACGTCGGTGCATCCGCACTTCTATCTCGAAGGCGAGGACATGCTGGTGGATGTCGCCGACGGACTGACCTTCAACAGGATGCCCGAGGCACTCCCCGGCCACGAGATCGCGCGGCTCGACGTCATCGTCCATCTGCGCCGCAAGCGGGTATAGCGCGGCTGCCGAGCGCGCGCCTCACCGCAATCCCGCGCGCCGGAATCCCTCCAGATAGTGCTCGCGATCGGCGTCGCTGGCCCATGGCAGCTGCGTCGCGATCCAATGCAGCGAGATGCCCGGCTGGGTGCGGCGGAGCTCGCCGAGCGCCATCTCCGCAAGCGGGCCGTCGCCGGTCATGCCGGCCGAAACGGCGAGAACGCGGTAGGCGCCCGTGAGGTCGCCGCGATGGCGGATCGCCTCGCGCGCGAGCGCGATGGCCTCGTCATATTGCCGCTCGGTAAAGCGCGCGTAGCCTGCGATGCCGTAATAAATTCCGAGCGACGGATCGCGCGGTGAAAGCCGGATCGCCCTCTGCGCCGCCGCAAACGATTCCTTCGGCCGCCCGGCATAGGACAGCACCAGCGCGCAATAGCCCTGCGCCAGCGAGAAGTTCGGATTGAGTGCGAGCGCCTGCTCGAACTCTGACAACGCATCCGCAAGCCTGCGGGTCGAGAAGTAGACGCTGCCGAGCGCCGCGTGCGCCCAGGCATCCTCATGGTCGCAGCGCACCGCGGCGAGCGCGGCGGCTTCCGCGGCCGGAGCGGCGGCGGCCAGCTCGGTCCAGCCGAGATGCACGCCGAACATGTGGTTCACGGCCAGCACCGACAGCGCCTGGCCGTAATTCGGATCGATCTCGATCGCGCGCTCGAGCAGCGCCCTCGCGGTCTCGTGGTCCTGCCGGGTCACGCGCCAGTAGTGCGACAGCGCGCGCATCAAGAGGTCCCAGGCGTCGAGGCTAGCGGGCGGCTTGCGATGGCTGCGGAAATTCTCCGCGGCGTGGATCTGCGGCTCGATCGCGGCGGCGATCGCGTTGGTGATCTCGTCCTGCACGGCGAAGACGTCGACGAGATCGCGGTCGTAACGCTCGGCCCAGAGATGGCTGCCCGTGGTGGCGTCGTTGAGCTGCGCCGTGATCCGCACGCGATTGTCCGCCTTGCGCACGCTGCCTTCGACGATGTAGCGGACACCGAGCTCCTCGGCGATCTGCCTGATGTGGACCGGCCGGCCCTTGTAGGTGAAGGACGAGTTGCGGGCGATCACCATGAACCAGCGCTGCCTCGATAGCGCGGTGAGGATGTCCTCGCTGATCCCGTCGCCGAAATAGTCCTGCGCGGGATCGCCGCTCATGTTCTCGAAGGCGAGCACCGCGATCGCCGGGCGGTCCGCCGCCGCGCGGGGCCGCACCGTGGCGGGTTCAGTGGGCGGCGGCGCGGCTACCGCCTCTTCCCGGACGTCGGCGACGAAGCGGAAGCCCTTGCGCGGGATCGTCTTGATCAGCCGCTGGGTCGCGCCGTCGTCGCCGAGCGCCTTGCGCGCGGCGTTGATGCGGCTGTTCAGGGCGGAATCCGAGACGATGCGGTCGCTCCAGATCTGGCTGATCAGGTCATCCTTGCTGACCACACGGGCGCGTTGCGCGACGAGGTAAAGCAGGAGATCGAACACTTGCGGCTGCAACGGCACGGCCGCTCCGGCGCAGGTGAGTTCGCGCAGGTCGGCGTCGAGGACGTTGTTTTCAAAGAGAAATCGCACGTTTCTGTCGTCTCAAGCAAAAATCAAAGTCGTCTCAGGCGAAAATCAACCGTCCGCAAAAGTCTGGGGCCGTTCGATCCGGCATGGTGAGAAGACCAAACAGTGCCGATGCCTCGGCACAACGGAGCGTTCTATGACCCAAATTGATCACCAGGTTCATTCCATCGGCCCGGAGGTTGCGGGCTCTCGCATTTTCAAGTTCATCGCCTTTCTGTACGGAATTGCGGCATATCTCGTCTTTTTCGTCACCATTCTCTATGCCATCGGCTTTGTGATGGGGCTGATGGTGCCGAAGACCATCGACACCGGGGCCGAAGCGCCCGTCGTTCGCGCGCTCGTCGTCAATCTGCTGCTGATGTCGCTGTTCGCGGTTCAACACAGCGTGATGGCGCGCCAGCAATTCAAGGCGTGGTGGACGCAGTTCGTCCCCAAGCCGGTCGAGCGCTCGACCTACGTGTTGTTCGCGAGCCTCTCATTGTTGCTCCTGTTCTGGCAGTGGCGTCCGCTGCCGGCGATCGTATGGGAGGTCGAGGACCCCGACTTTGCCGTGACGCTCGTCACGCTGTCCTTCGCGGGCTGGGTGCTGGTGTTCACCTCGACCTTCATCATCAACCATTTCGAGTTGTTCGGCTTGAATCAGGTCACCAATCATCTCGTCGGCAAGGAAGCGTCGCCGCCGCGCTTCAAGACGCCGCTGCTCTACAAGTTCGTGCGTCATCCGATCTATCTCGGCTTCATCGTCGCGTTCTGGGCGGCGCCGGTCATGACGGTGGGACATCTGCTGTTTGCGGTGGTGACCACGCTCTACATCTTCGTCGGTATCGCGCTGGAGGAGCGCGACCTCGTCGATCTCTTTGGCGACGATTACCGGCAGTACAAACAACGGGTGTCGATGCTTATTCCCTGGCGCCGGTCGGTATAGCTGCAGCGTCGTTCCACCGCGTCCCCCGAAAGGAGGACGCGGGACGGCACGGAGCCGGGTAACGCAAGCTTCGAAATCGCAAGCCTCGCAGGCGAGCGTCCCCTCAACGTCCCCGGGGTGATTCCCCCTCACCCCGACGCCTCTCCCCGCATCCGTCGTCACCGGATATCGTGTGAACAGGAGCGGGGGGAGGTCACCCTTTCATCAACGGAGACGACCAATGAAACATGTCGGAAACTGCTTCTGTGGCGCTGTCACGGTCGAGGTCACGGGCGCGCCGGAGGCGATGGGTTATTGCCATTGCCGTTCCTGCCGGTCCTGGTCCGGCGGACCCGTCAACGCCTTCAGCCTGTGGAAGCCGGAAGCGGTGCGCATCACCGAGGGCGCGCAGCATGTCGAGACCTTCGCCAAGACGCCGCTCAGCCAGCGGAAATACTGCAGGAAGTGCGGCGGCCATCTCATGACCAATCATCCGCCGCTCGACCTGATCGACGTCTTCACCGCCACCATCCCCACGCTCGCCTTCACGCCCGGCGTCCACGTCAACTACGCCGAGACCGTGCTGCCGATGCGCGACGGTCTGCCCAAGCTGAAGGATTTTCCGGCCGAGTTCGGCGGCAGCGGCGAGATGATGCAGGAGTAGGAGGGCTTCCCTTCTCCCCCTGTGGGAGAAGGTGGCATAGGCGGCCTTTCGCCGCCGTTCTTAAGCACGCCGATGCTTTGCATCGGCTACGGCGCCGGATGAGGGGTTCTTTCCACACGTCGAACTGATCGCGAGGATAGAAACCCCTCACCCGGCTTCGATGCTTCGCATCGAATCCACCCTCTCCCACAAGGGGAGAGGGTGCACCGCTATTGTGGCGAGTTGCGCCTACCGCATCCCCGCGCGCCGAAACCCTTCCAGATAATGCGCACGATCCTCTTCCCGCAGCATCGGCAGCTCGCGCGTGATCCAGGCCAGCGAGATGCCGGGCTGGGTGCGGCGCAGGCCTTCCAGTGCGGAGGCCGCGAGTTCTTGATCCCCCGACATGCCGGCGGCAGCCGTCAGCACGCGATGGGCGCCGACGAAATCGGCGCGCTGGCGCATCGATTCCCGCGCCATGTGGATGCATTCCTCGTAATTGCCGCCGATGAACTGGGCGTAGGCGATGACGCCGCAATAGATCGCCGCGAGCGGATCGCGCGGGCTCAGCCGCAGCGCGCGCCGCGCGGCGGCATCGCCATCCTGCCATCGCCCGGCGTAGCACAGCGTCACGCCGTAAAAGGCGTGCGCCATCGCGAAGTTCGGATTGAGCTGCAGGGCCAGCTCGAACTCCGCCAGCGCATCGACGAAGCGGCGGCGGAACAGATAGGTATAGGCGAGGCCGTGATGGGCGAAGGCGTCCTCGCGATCGGCCGCCACCGCCGCAAGCGCCGCGCGTTCGGCGACCGGTACGGTCGCGGCCATGTCGGCCCAGCCCATATGCGCCCCGAAAATATGGCTGGTTGCGAGCAGCCCCAGCGCCTTGCCATAGGCGGGATCGATCGTCGTCGCCTTGTCGAGCAGCGCCTGCGCGGCGGCGTTGTCCTCGCGCGTGATGCGCCAGTAATGCGACAGCGCGCGCATCACGAGATCCCAGGCATCCAGGCTCCCCGGCGGCTTCTGCTGGGCGCGAAAGCTCTCGGCGGCATAGAGCTGCGGCTCGATCGCGGCGACGATCGCCTCGGTGATCTCGTCCTGCACGGCGAAGATGTCGGCGAGCTCGCGGTCGTAGCGCTCCGCCCAGAGATGGCTGCCGGTCGAGACGTCGTTGAGCTGTGCCGAGATGCGCAGGCGGTCGCCGCTGCGCCGCACGCTGCCCTCGACCACGTAGCGCACGCCGAGCTCGCGCGCGACCTCGTGCATGTGCACGGCGCGGCCCTTGTAGATGAAGGAGGAGTTGCGCGCGACGACGAAGAACCAGCGCAGCTTCGACAGTGCGGTGATGATGTCCTCGCTGATGCCGTCGGAGAAGTAATCCTGCTCGCGATCGCCGCTCATGTTGGTGAAGGGCAGCACGGCGATGGCGGGGCGGTCGGGCAGCGCGAGCATGGCCTGCGGGGCGACCACGGCCTGCGGCGCGATCATGGCCTGCGGCGCTTGCATGGTCTGCGGCGCCTGGACGAAACGGCCGATCTCGGGTGCGACCGCGCCGAGCTTGGTCTGGACGTCGCCGACGAAGCGAAATCCCTTGCGCGCGATGGTGCGGATCAGCGCCTGGCTCGCGCCATTGTCGCCGATCGCCTTGCGGGCGGCGTTGATGCGGCTGGTCAGGGTGGATTCGGAGACGCTGCGCCCGTGCCAGATCTTGTCGATCAGCTCGTCCTTGCTGACCACCCGGTCGCGATTTTCCATGAGATGGACGACGAGATCGAAAACCTGCGGTTCCACGGAAATGGGAACCTGTTCGCGGCTCAGCTCGCGCCGGTCGGTGTCGAGAAGGTGATCCCGGAACAGAAACTGCACGTCGGAAACTCGGACCTCACAAGCGACATCAGGCAATAATGAAATCAAAATAAATTTCGACTTGAAGTCTGTGAGTCCTCCGAACGGTCGAGGTGGTTCACCACGATCGCGTGATGGCAGCCATGCGGTTTTCGAGGAGGAATGCAACCTCAATTAGAATGTGGCTGTTTTGGTCAGATTGTCGCGGGCCAACTGGCCCGCAACTGGAGAGGTTGTAGCCCGGATGAGCGAAGCGACATCCGGGACTGGTCGTCACGCAACCCGGATATCGCTGCGCTCATCCGGGCTACAACACGACGTGACTGGAGACGTCACGGGCAGGAATGGCGCCTGCCGTCGTTGCCGAGATAGGTCCCGGTGTTCGGATTGTAGGATTTGTAGCGCTGCATGCAGTACTGCAGGTCGCCGTCCGGCGGTGGTCCATAGGCCTGAGGCGGCGGCGGATAGCCCGGTCCATCATAATAAGGCGAGCCATAATAATAGGGCGCCGCCACCGCGCCGCCGATGATCGCGCCGGCCGCGAGGTCGCCGACGAACGCGCCGCCACCCCAACCCCAGCCGCGGCGGCCATACCAGCGCACCTGCTCGACCTGGCCCTGGTCCGCATGCGTCATCGCCAGCGGTTGCCCGATCGGCGCCGCCGATGCCGCGGTCAGGGTTGCCGCCGGCAGGCTCGCAAGCAGACAAGCTCCAGCAACGAAGCGAAACGATTTCAACATTGTGGTCTCCTCGTCATGCGGCGAGAGAGCCGCCGCATGACAAGTGATAGTGCAACCCGGCAAGTGCGCTGAATTAAAGTTTTGACAGGAAGGTGGTGACGCTTGTGCGGGACCACGTAGCCCGGATGAGCGAAGCGACATCCGGGGGCGGCGCTCCCGCATGTCGCTTCGCTCATGCGGGCTACGAACGATCGCGCGACATCGAACATGTGACGAACTGCGAATGTCCATTGCCGAACATCGCGGCCCGCGTAAGCTAGCCGCACAGAAAACAACAGCCACGAAGAAACGCCATGTCCGCATTCCACGCCTCGACCACCGTGCTCGACTCCATGCTGTTCCGCGATGCGTTCGGCACGCCTGAAATGCGCGAGGTGTTTTCCGACGTCGCGCTGGTCGCCCGCTATGCCGAGGTCGAGGTGGCGCTGGCGAAGGCGGAGGCGGCCTGCGGTGTGATCCCGCAGGACGCGGCCGGCCAGATCGCGGCGCGCACCGACGTCGCTGCGCTCGACTTCGACCTGCTCAGGCAGGAGACCGACATCGTCGGCTATCCGATCCTTCCTTTGGTTCACCAGATGGTGAAGCAGTGCGGCGAGGCCGGCCGCTACGTGCATTGGGGCGCGACCACGCAGGACATCATGGACACCGCCGTGGTGCTGCAATTGCGCGCCGCGCTCGAGATCGTCGAACGCGACATCGCCGAGCTGCGCAAGATCCTCGCCGGCCTCTCGAAGCGATATCGCGACACCCCCATGGCGGGCCGCACCCACCTGCAGCAGGCGCTGCCGGTCACCTTCGGCTACAAGACCGCGATCTGGCTCGCGATGTTCGACCGCCACGCCGAGCGCCTGGCGCAATTGAAGCCGCGCGTGCTGGTCGGCCAGTTCGCGGGCGCAGCCGGCACGCTGGCCTCGCTCGGCGACAAGGGGTTCGAGGTGCAGGAGGCGCTGTGCGCGGAATTGAAGCTCGGCGTTCCCGCCTCGACCTGGCACGTCGCGCGCGACGGCTTTGCCGAGGCTGTGAACTTCCTCGCGCTCGTCACCGGCTCGCTCGGCAAGATCGCGCTCGACATCATGATCATGGCCTCGACCGAGTTCGCCGAGGTTTACGAGCCCTTCGTCAAGGGGCGCGGCGCCTCCTCGACCATGCCGCAAAAGCGCAACCCCATCTCCTCGGAACTGATGCTTGCGGCAAGCAAGGCGGTGCGCCAGCACGCCGGCCTGATGCTGGACGCCATGGTGCAGGATTTCGAGCGCGCCACCGGCCCGTGGCACGCCGAATGGATGGCGATCCCGGAAAGCTTCGTGCTGAGCGCCGGCGCGCTGCACCAGGCGAAGTTCGCGCTGGCGGGCCTCATCGTGGACGAGGCGAAGATGAACGACAATCTCGCCGTCAGCCGCGGCCTGATCGTGGCCGAAGCGGTCATGATGGGCCTCGCCCCGCAGCTCGGGCGGCAGGAAGCGCATGACGTGGTCTATGACGCCTGCCGACAGGCCAATGAGACCGGGTCGAGCCTTGCCGACGCGCTCTCCGCAGATTCCCGGATATCGAGTCGCATCGACCGTGCCACAATCGAGGCGCTCACCTCACCGAAAAATTACCTCGGCCTTGCGCCGGCCATGGTCGACCGGGTGCTGAAATCCTCAACGCGTTGAAAACCAAGATGCGTGAAACTGCGTATCTTTCATGTGTCCCAAGGCGCTCGCATACTTGTGTCTCGCGATGCTAGACTTAGATTGAACGAGAGACTTTCGGCAGAGGACCCGGCATGACCGATCAACGCATCACCACCACGCCCATCGATCCCGTGAAACTCGACCGGCTGGCCGAGGTGGCGGTGAAGGTGGGCCTGGGCTTGCGGCCGGGACAGGATCTGCTCCTGACGGCACCGGCGATCGCGCTGCCGCTGGTGCGGCGGATCGCGGTGCACGCCTACAAGGCCGGCGCCGGCATCGTGACGCCGATCCTGTCGGACGAGGAGATGACGCTGGCGCGCTACCGCCACGGTCACGACAACAGCTTCGATCGCGCCGCCAACTGGCTCTATGAGGGCATGGCCAAGGCGTTCTCCGACAACACCGCGCGGCTCGCCATCGTCGGCGACAATCCGATGCTGCTGTCGGGCGAAGATCCGTCCAAGGTCGCGCGCGCCAGCAAGGCCAATTCGATGGCCTATCAGCCGGCGCTGGAAAAGATCGTCAATTTCGACACCAACTGGAACATCATCGCCTATCCGAGTCCGTCCTGGGCGAAGCAGGTGTTCCCCAACGATCCCGAAGACGTTGCGATCGGCAAGCTGGCGGATGCGATCTTCGCGGCGTCCCGTGTCGACCGCGAGGACGCCATCGGCAATTGGGCGAGCCACAATGCGGTGCTGCGCGAGCGCACCAACTGGCTCAACGGCCAGCGCTTCCGCGCGCTGCAGTACAACGGACCGGGTGTCGACCTCACCATCGGGCTTGCCGACGGACACGAATGGGAAGGCGGCGCCTCGTCCGCCAAGAACGGCATCAGCTGCAACGCCAACATTCCGACCGAAGAGGTCTTCACCACGCCGCATTGCCGGCGCGTCTACGGCCACGTCGTCAGCTCGAAGCCGCTGTCCTACCAGGGCACGCTGATCGACAACATCGCGGTGCGCTTCGAGGACGGCAAGATCGTCGACGCCAAGGCCTCGCGCGGCGCGGAGGTGTTGAACAAGGTGCTCGACACCGACGAAGGCGCCCGCCGGCTCGGCGAAGTGGCGCTGGTGCCGCATTCCTCGCCGATCTCGCAGAGTGGATTGTTGTTCTACAACACGCTGTTCGACGAGAACGCCGCCTCTCACATCGCGCTCGGCCAGTGCTATTCGAAGTGCTTCGTCAACGGTGCGCAGCTCACGCCGCAGCAGATCGCCGCGCAAGGCGGCAACCAGAGCCTGATCCATATCGACTGGATGATCGGCTCCGCCGAGACCGACATCGACGGCATCCTGGCCGACGGCAGCAAGGTTCCGGTCTTCCGCAAGGGCGAGTGGGCGAAGTAAGGCCTGCGATCTCTTTCGCGGCCCATCCTTCGAGACGCCCGCCGCTGGCGGGCTCCTCAGGATGAGGTCTCGTTTCGCGGCTACAATCTAGACCCTCATGGTGAGGAGCGCCGCTTGCGGCGCGTCTCGAACCATGCAGGCCAAGACCTCCGCCTCAACGCATGTCACGCCGCCGCGTTGCGCAGCATCCGGTTGTTGTCGATGCTGAAACGGTTGAACAGCGTTGTGAACGGGCTGCCGTCGGTGGCGCGCACGATCGCGTCGGAGGCCGCGACCGCCTCGTAGAGCGCGCCGACGGGATCGCCGGCCTCCGGCAGTTCGAGCGCGTCGCGGATTTCGTCTCTCGCCTCGTTGATGTCGTCCTCGTCGTCGCGTGTCGCCTCCAGCGCATCCGCCGCGCGCCGCATCTCGGCGAGGTCGCCCCCGGCCGAAAATTTGAGGATGTCGAGCCAGTAGGGGCGGGCGATGACGAGCTGGATGAACGCCTCGAAGCTCTCCGCGATGATGCCCGCGCGGCCTTCCGATGACACGTAGAGCACATTCTGTGACGGCAGTAGCACGAAGGCGCCGCCGGAGCCGTCATTGCCGATCTGCCGCGGGCTCTCGATGCCGTCGATGGTGAACCAGGGTTCATCGTCCGGCGCGAAGGACAGATCGAATTCGCCGAGCCGGGCGGCGACCTCGGCTTTGGCTGTCACGAGCTCCGGGGTCAGCGGCATCTTTATGGCTCCTTCCTGATACTTCGCGCACTTTGTCGCACCCTGGAAAAGAAGGGTTCATGTGCGCGAATTCGCAGGGAAATCCTGACGTTAACCGCTTCGCACCTGCAACTTGCGGCTGATTGTCGGGGCCTGCGTAAGAAAGAATTAAAAACCGCCTACTAGCGTTCCCAACATCTTTTGAAACAATCCGGGCCGAGACCCGGCAACCCATATTATATCCCCTGGGGACACAGATGTCGCGCGCATTGATTGAAATCAGTAGTTGCAATGTGGATCTCGAGCTGCGGCCGATCGAGCCGTCCTGGATCATCGAGGGCAACCCGGTGTCACGCTCGCACATCCTCTCCACCAGCGCCGACGGCACCGCCTCGACCATCATCTGGCATTGCACCGAGGGCCGCTTCAACTGGTACTACGACATCGACGAGACGATCATGATCATGGAAGGATCGATCGTGCTCGAGAGCGACGGCATGCCGCCGAAGCGCTACGGCCCCGGCGACGTCATCTTCTTCCGCGACGGCGCGCATGCCAAATGGCATGTCGAGGGCTACGTCAAGAAGATCGCCTTCTGCCGCAAGACCAACCCCGTGATGATCGGCTTCCTGATCCGCGTGGTGAACAAGCTCAAGAAGATGTTCGTCGCCACCGGCGAGCGCCGTCCGGCCTCGCTGATGGGTGCCGGCTAGTCTTCCAACAACGTTTCAAGGACGCTTCCCAGCGGCCACGACGAAGAGGGGTCGGGATCAACATCCCGGCCCCTCTTCTCGTCAGGCCGGCAGTTCGAGCCGGTAGAATTCCGTCGCGGTCTGCGAGAACAGCGCCGTCTTCTCGGCTTCGCTCAAGGGCGCCGCGATCCGCTTGAAGGCGTTGAAGATCACCTGATAGCTGCACTGGCCCTTGTCAGGCGGAAAATTGCTCTCGAACATCGCGCGCTTGGGTCCGAACGCCTCGATGCAGGTCTCGACATAGAGCCGCCAGGCCGCCGCAAGCTCCTCGGATGACGGCGGCTTGTCGCGCAGGTGGAAATCATAGCCGAGCAGGCACATCGCGAGGCCCCCGAGCTTCACCACCACGTTCTCGCATGTCGCGATCTCGCGAATTGACGCCCGCCATTGCGGAAACACCTCTTCGCGGCGTCCGGCGAAGCGGCCGACCCCGGCCGGGCCGCCGCAATGGTCGAGCACGATCCTGGTGTCGGGGAAGGCGCGTGCCAGTTCGGTCAATTCGCCGATCTGCGGATGAAACAGCCAGGCATCGAAGCTGAGGTTCAGCGGCGCGAGGCAGGCAAAGCCCTTGCGGAAGGTCGGGTCCTGCAACAATCCTCGCGGCCGGTTGGCGTACATGCCGGCGACGGCGGGGTCTTCGTCCCAGGCCGAGGAATGCCTTATGCCGCAGAAGCGGCCGTTGCCGGCGGCGATCTCGGCTTCCAGCACCGGCTTTGCGGCGTCGCCCAGCAGTAGATTGGCGTGGCTGACGATGCCGGCGCAGATCGCGGCCTTGCCGTAACCGCCGCTCGCGCTCATCGCCGCGACGCCGTTGGCGAACTCGACCTCGCCGACAGGCCGCAGCGCCTCGGGCCCATGCGCGCGATACATCGAGCGGCAGTCGACATAGACGGTGGCGACGATGTTGTGGCCGGAGGCGATGTCGGCAGCCATCTCCTCGATCAGGTAGCGGTGGCCGCGATTCCAGAGATGGTGATGCGGATCGACGATCGGCCGCGAGGGATCGATGATCTCTTCCTGATGCAGCGCGAGCCAGTCCTCGCGCGGCTCGACGAATAGCCCGCTCGTATTGGCGGGCAGACCGCTTGCAGCCATCGGCGTTCGCTCCCTCATTTTTTGTGCGGGGAGCCTAGCATCTCGTCGCGCTACGCAGCAGCGCGCGTTGCGCAACCGCGCTCGTCATCGCGAGCACATCCGGGTGGCGATTACATCAGCTTTTTGGTTCGATTGCCGCCACACGGAAGGTGTGCTCCCTCTCCCGCTTGCGGGGGGAGGGCTGGGGTGGGGGTGTCTCCACGGAGAGACTCCCAACGAGGACAGAGCCCCCACCCGCGCCTTCGGCGCGACCTCCCCCGCAAGCGGCAGAGGTTGCAGCGAGCCCGTCGAGCTGCTCGGAATCCATCACGCTCGCCGCTTTGCCCTCACATCGACCATGAGCCGCCAATCGGTTGCGGCCACTGGCTTGACCTCGCCGAGCCAGTGGAAGGACTCGCCGGTGATCTCCGTAAAACTCCAGCGCGTCAGATCGCCCGCGTCCGTCGTGCCTTCCTGCACGATATCGGCGCCGCGCGGGCGGCCGATCTGCTGACGGAACACGGAGCGTCCGGGATCGAACCAGGAAATCCGCCATGCGGATATCGAGGGATCATAGACCCGTAGCGTCGTGCCGTACCAATTGCCGGCGATCGGAAAGGCCTGAGAGCCACGAGGGCGGGGGATGATCCAGACGTCCTGCACGGCGCGGCCTTCCAGAATCCAGCCGAAATGGATTTCGCCGGGCGCCATATGCTGCGTTCCATCGAGGCCATGAGCCGTGATCTCGGCGTCCCAGTCGCCGACGAAACGGCCGTAGAGCTGAAGCGCTTCCGCATGCTCGGGGTTCGGCCCGTCCGCGTGCAGCAATCTCGCAAAGTCCGTCATGTCGATCTCCTTTCGCGAGGAGACCAGCACGGTCCGCCGACAGCGGCTTGGAGAAAATTGCGCGTCAGACGCCGTCGAGGATGATCACCGTCGGCGCCGACGGCAGGGCGTCGCGCGACATCCGGAACGAGCGGTCCAAGCGCCGATCGATCTCGAACTGCTGGCCGATCCGGCGCATGAAGTCGTCGAGCGGCGTGGCGAAGCGGTGCATCGGCAGCACCACGGACGCACGCAGCCGCTTGGTGATCTCCGAAATGCCGTCGAGCGACATCGTGTAGGTGCCGTCGATCGGCACCATCACGATGTCGAGCCGCCCGATCTGCGCGAAATGGCTGTCGTCGAGCTTGTGATGGAGATGGCCGAGATGGCCGATGCAGAGGCCGGCGACCTCGAAGATGAAGATCGAATTGCCGTCGCGGATCATGTCGGCGCCGGCATCGTCGCCGAAATAGCGGCGGATGTCGGTGGTGACGTTGCGGATGAAGGTGTCGCCGATGCGCTCGGAGACGATGGCGGGCTTGCCGTCGTCGCTCCAGCCGTGCAGCACATGGGGAATGCGCTTGTCCGGAAACAGAGAGTAGTGCGTGCTGTGCGCCCGGTTCATGGTGACGACGTCGGGCAGCCGCCCAACCTGATAGGCGCCGCTATAGTCGGTGGCGATGCGCAGGCCGCCGGGCGTGTCGATGAAATAGGTGGAATGGTCGGCGTAGGTGATCTGCACTTCAGCCGAGCCGGCCGCCTGCCGGAACACCACCGGCATCACGCGCGGTGCCGCGTTGGCCATCGCCAGGCATTCGCTGCGTTGTGGCTGCTGGGCGAGGGCAGGTGTCAGCAATGCACCGAACAGCGCCGCAGCCGCCGAAACCAGTCGCCACATGATCCGTCCCCAATGACGCCAAGGGGAACTCTAGCGTGCAATGCAGCGCGCCGCCAACAGCCAGCGATCAACAGCGCGTCAGTGTCGCACCCGGACCTTCCGTCCCTCACTCGCGCCTTGGGCTGAACTTCCAGGTGATCGCGACGAGGGCGGCGGTGATCAATCCGCTGATCAGGCCCGCCAGCGGCAGGGCGAGCAGCAGCGCCGCGCTCGCGGCCCAGCCGATCGAGGAGAAGGCCTCGGCAAAGGTCGCAAGCCGCGACGACGTCTGGCGGCGGCGGAATTGGCTGCGGCGGGCCTGCACCCGGAACCAGAGCTGGATTGCGGTCGCGGACGCCGCGCTGATGATGATGGCGCCGGCGCTGACCGCGGCCTGGAACGGCGAGGCGAACGCGAGCGCGGCGACCAGCGGGCAGAAGATCGCGGCGATCGCGATCAGCACCACCTCGATCTTGGCGCGGGTGACGCTGGACGGCGTCAACGGCGCGGTCGCGACCAGGTCGGGCGCGTCCTCGCCCGAGATCGTCAGCCAGGCGAGCCCGCCGGCGAGCTGACCCGCCGCCATCACGATGACAGGCGTGATCAGCGTCAGCGCCGCCGAGCTGTCGGCGAAATTGCGCCAGAGCAGCAGCGCCGGCGGCACCAGATAGAGCAGCTGCATCAGGGTCTGCGAGATCAGCCAGGGATCGCGCCAGAGCAGCGTGAATTCCTTGCGTCGCAGCGCCTGTTGCCGCGATCCGCCGCGGAACGGGCGCTGCTTCGCCTTGCTGCGGCCGGATCTGCCGTACGCGGCGGCATCGATCGCGGTGTCGGCAAAGCGGTGCGAGAAGATCGCCATCACGCTTCCGAGCAGCACGAGAGCGAGCGCGAGAAGCAGCAGCAGTGCCTCGCTGTCGCCCATGGTCGCCCGCGCCGGCCACCACCAGATGCTGTCGATTTCGGGGGCGTGCGCGGCTAGGCTACCGGAAGTCAGGATGGTGAAGCGCGACAGCGTGCCGTAGGACATGATCGCGGCGACCTGCAGCGCGATCACGAAGCCGGCGCCGATGATGGCGGCGAGGATCTGCGCGATGAGCCGCGTTCGCGCCGGGCCGATCAGGCGGAACAACAGGATGGTAACGGCAATCGCGACCGCAGCGGCCGACAGGCCCATGGCGACGACGACGCCGAACGCCGCGAGCCAGCGCGCACCGCCGCCGATCACGAGAACGTCGATGAAGGGCGTCGAGAACAGCAGCGCCATCGCGGTGACGGTGAGCGCGATTGCGGCGATGCGGACCGAGAACAGATTGGCGAGCGTTGCCGGCGAGGACATGATCAGGTCGAGGTCGGCGCGGGCGTAGAACACCCGCGTCACCGATTCGATCGCCTGCGACAGCATCAGGGTCCAGGCCAGGAAGATCGTCGCCGTGATCACGATCAGCGAGGATTTGTCGAGCGGCAGCTGCAACTCGGCGAAGCGGCCGATCACCGCCCAGGCCGGCACGTGCAGCAGTGCCGCAAAGAACAGCAGCCCGATGACGGCGGCGCGCGCCCGCTTGCGCCGTCCGCCGGTCATCATGGCGAACCATTCGCGCCAGGCGAGCCGGAGCTCGTGGCGGGCGAACCAGGACAGCGCGGTCGCCGAGCTCATGCGGCTTCCTGCAGCGTCACCAGCGCGATGAAGAGATCCTCCAGGCTGGTGTCGGCGTGGCCGTTCTGCTGGCGCAGCTCGGTGAGTGTGCCTTCGGCAACCAAGCGCCCCGAGGCGATCACGCCAATGCGGTCGGCCATGCGTTCGGCGACCTCGAGGATGTGCGTGGTCATGATGACGGTGCAGCCGGCGCGAACGCGCTCGCTGAGCAGACCCTTCACGTGGCGGGCGGAGACGGCGTCCAGTCCCGTCAGGGGTTCGTCGAGGATGATGAGACGGGGATCGTGCACCAGCGCGCCGGCCAGCGCCACCTTCTGACGCATGCCCTTGGAAAAGCCCTCGCAGCGCTCGTGCCGGTGCGGCTCGAGCCCGAGCGAGCTGAGCAGTTCCTCGGCAACCGGTTCCGAGATCGACGGCGCGATGCCCCAGAGCCCGGCGACGAATTCGAGATATTCGAGCGGGGTGAGCTTGTCATAGATCATGGGCTCGTCGGAAACCCACGCCATGACCTGCTTGGCGGCGACGGGGTTTTGGAGCGCATCGATGCCGAAGATCGAGGCCGCGCCGGCATCGGGCCGGAGCAGGCCGGCAACCATGCGTAAAGTGGTGGTCTTGCCGGCGCCGTTGGGGCCGACCAGGGCATAGAATTCACCGGCGTGAATGGTGAGATCGAGGCTGTCGACCGCCAGACGGTCAAAACGCTTCGTTAACCCTCGGACTTCCAGCGCCGAGTTGTCCGGCTTCATGACGGCCACACCATCCGGTTTTGCATCGCCCGCGACCATGCCCCGAAGATGTTTCGGCTGGGTGAATCTCTTTACCGCAAATTCCCGCATGCGGCTTGGACTAAAGGCAAGTCACCGTTTGTTGACAGCGCGCGGGCCTTCAGGCTGAATTGGCATCGGGACAAATGGAGCTAACGCGGCGAAACGACTGCGTAGCGACTGGACACAAGATGCGACAAGGCGGCCAAAAGAGCCGCCGTTGCGTCGGGAGGATGCGCGGCAATGCTGGATTTCGTTCAGCAGCTGGTCAGCGGTGTTGCGCTCGGCTGCGTCTACGGCCTGATCGCGCTCGGCTTCGTGCTCGTCTACAAGGCCACCGAGGTCGTCAATTTCGCCCAGGGCGACCTGATGATGCTCGGCGGCTTCTTCGCCTTCACCTTCATCGGCATGATGGGCCTGAACTACTGGATCGGCTTTGCCGGCGCGGTGGCGGCCATGGCCCTGTTCGGCATGCTGGCCGAGCGCGTGGTGGTGCGGCCGATCCTCGGCTATCCGCAATTCTCCATCATCATGGCGACGATCGGCCTCGGCTATTTCCTGCGCTCGATCGCCGGCATGATCTGGGGCACCGATGATCTCAAGATCGAGACGCCGTTCAGCCAGGGCGTGCTGCGCATCGGCTCGCTGGTGCTCGCCTACGACAAGCTGTCGGTGATCGCGGCGACCATGATCCTGTGCACGCTGCTCTATCTCTTCTTCAACAAGACCACGCTCGGCACCGCGATGCGCGCCAGCTCCGAGAACATGCTGGCGGCCTATTACATGGGCATTCCGGTCAAGCGCGTGGTGTCGATCGTCTGGGCGATCAGCGCCGCGGTGGCGACCGCCGCCGGCGTGCTGCTGGCGCCGATCACCTTCATCCACTCCAATGTCGGCCTCGTGCTCGGGCTCAAGGCCTTTCCCGCAGCGGTTCTCGGCGGCTTCGGCTCGATCCCGGGCGCCGTGGTCGGCGGCGTCCTGATCGGTGTGATCGAGAGCATGGCCGGCTTCTATCTGGCGGAGGGCTGGAAGGACGTCGCGCCCTACATCGTGCTGCTCGCCGTGCTGCTGCTGAAGCCGGAAGGCCTGTTCGGCCTGCACGTCCGCAAGAAGGTCTGAACGCCATGCGCTTCCTGTTCAAGACCGACTATGAGGACGACATCAGGCTGTTTCCGCATTCGGGCTATGTCGTCTCTTACGGCATCCTGATCGCGGTGCTGCTGATCGCGCCCTACATGCTCTCCAGCTATCTGATGAGCCAGCTCGTCTTCGTCTGCATCTATGCAACCGTCGGCGTGGCGCTGCTGATCCTGACCGGCTTCACCGGCCAGGCTTCGCTCGGGCATGCGGCCTTCCTCGCCATCGGCGCCTACACGGCGGCGTATTTGCAGAAATACAACGTGCCGTTCCCGGTCTATTTCCTCGCTGCCGGCGGCTTGACCGGCATCATCGGAGCGATGGTCGGCTTTCCCGCCCTGCGGCTGACCGGCATCTATCTCGTCATCGCCACCATCTCCTTTGCCCTGATCGTCGAGGAGATCCTGGCGCGGTGGGAGAGCGTCACCAACGGCAACGAGGGCATGCGGGTCAAGACGCTGTCGCTGCTCGGCGTCACCGTGCCGCGCGACAGTCCGACGTTCTATTATCTCTGTCTTGCCGTGCTGGTGCTGACCATCGTCGGCACGCTCAATTTGCTGCGTTCGCCGACCGGCCGCGCCTTCGTCGCGATCCGCGACTCTGAGACCGCGGCGCGCAGCATGGGCGTCAATGTCGCGCTCTACAAGGTGAAGTCGTTTGCGATCTCGGCGGCGATCACCGGCTTTGCCGGCGTGCTGTTCGCGCACAAGCTCTCCTTCATCTCGCCGGAGATGTTCACGCTGCAGCTCTCGATCGAGTTCATCATCGTGATCCTGATCGGCGGCACTTTCAGCCTGCATGGTGCGGTGCTGGGCGCGATCTTCATCGTGATGATCGATCCGTTCCTGACTTACCTCAAGGACGACATGCCCGGCATCATCGCCGGCATCGCCGCGACGTTCGGCGCGGGTCCGGCGACCGCGGGCAATATCCAGTCGAAAGTCGCGGCCTTCGCTTCGCTCAACGGCCTGAAGGGCGCGATCTACGGCATCATCATCGTGCTGTTCGTGCTGTTCGAGCCGCTCGGGCTCTACGGCCGCTGGCTGAAGATCAAGCTCTTCTTCCAGCTCTTCCCGCTCTACAAGCGCGCCACCTTCAAGCGGCAGAAGATCTACGTGAAGTCGGAGCGCAACCGATGAGCTATTTCCGCGCCGAGAACCTGTCGCTGCATTTCGGGGGCCTCAAGGCGGTCGATGCGGTGTCGTTCGCGGTCGAGAAGGGCGAGATCCTCTCGATCATCGGACCCAACGGTGCCGGCAAGAGCTCGATCTTCAATTTGATCTCGCGGATCTACCGGCCGACCTCGGGCCGCATCTTCTTCGAGGATCAGGACATCACCGAGCAACCGCCCTACGACATCGCCAGGCTCGGCATCGCCCGCACCTTCCAGAACATCGAGCTGTTCGAGAACGCGACCGTGCTGTCGAACCTGCTGGTCGGGCGCCACCGCCATTCCACCACGCAGCTCTGGCAGGAGCTGCTGTTCCTGCCCAGCGTGCGTGCCAACGAGAAGGTGCACCGCCGCCGGGTCGAGCAGGTCATCGAGTTCCTCGATCTCGAGCCCTATCGCGACAAGCTGATCTCGGGCCTGCCCTACGGCGTCCGCAAGGTGATCGAGCTCGCCCGCGCGCTGTGCTCGGAGCCGAAGCTGATCCTGCTCGACGAGCCGTCCTCCGGCCTCAATGTCGAGGAGACCGACGACATGTCGTTCTGGATCCGCGACATGAAGAGCGAGCTCGGCGTCACCGTGCTGATGGTCGAGCACGACATGTCGCTGGTCAATCGCGTCTCCGACCGCGTCATCGCGCTGAACTACGGACGGGTGCTGGCGATGGGCTCGCCCGCCGAGGTGCAGCAACACCCTGATGTCGTCGCCGCCTATCTGGGAGCCTGACGCATGGACGCCGCGGTGACCCCGGAGATCATCCTCAAGCTCAGCAACATCGAGAGCTATTACGGGCCGATCATGGCGATCCGCGGCATCTCGCTGGAGGTGCCGCGCGGGCGCATCGTCACGCTGCTCGGGGCCAACGGCGCCGGCAAGACCACGGTGCTGAAGACGATCTCCGGCATCCTCGATCCGCAGAAGGGCGCGATCGAGTTCATGGGCAAGCCGATCCAGCGCATGGAGGCCGACCGCATCGTGCGGCTCGGCCTCAGCCACGTGCCGGAGGGGCGCGAGGTGTTCCCGTTCCTCTCGGTGCGTGAGAATTTGATGATGGGCGCCTATCCGCGCAAGGATCGCGACGGCGTCGCCGAGGACATGGAGCGCGTCTACGGCTATTTCCCGCGCCTGAAGGAGCGCATCAACCAGCCGGCCGGCCAGCTCTCCGGCGGCGAACAGCAGATGCTCGCGATCGGGCGTGCGCTGATGAACCGGCCGACACTGCTGCTGCTCGACGAGCCCTCGCTCGGCCTGTCGCCGCTGCTGGTGAAGGAGATTTTCACGATCATCCGGCGCGTCAACGAGGAGCAGGGCATGTCGATCCTGCTGGTCGAGCAGAATGCCAAGGTGGCGCTGGAGACGGCGCATTACGGCTATGTGCTCGAGATCGGCCGCATCGTGATGAACGACAGCTGCGACCGCTTGATGCATTCCCAGGACATCCAGGAGTTCTACCTTGGCGCCAAGGAGGCGGGCGCGCGAGGCGAACGGCGCTGGAAGAAGAAGAAAACTTGGCGTTAGAGGAAGGTTTGGCGTTAGATAGGCGACCATCCGCGACAACAGACCGCCGGCAAGGCAGGCAGCGGAGGGAATAGGCGACAAGGAGGAGACGTGCATGGCCCGACCGGCGGTGCTGACGGTCGCTGATACGATCGCAAGGAGCTTCTTGCGCGCCGCGGAGACGCGGGGCGATCGGCCCGCCATCCGTGAGAAGAAGTTCGGCATCTGGCAGCCGACGAGCTGGCGCGAATGGCTGGAGATCTCCAAGGAGATCGCCTACGCGCTGCGCGCCATCGGCTTCATGCCCGGCGAGGTCGCCTCCATCATCGCCAACGCCGTGCCCGAATGGGTCTATGCCGACATGGGCATCCTGTGCGCCGGCGGTGTCTCGTCCGGAATCTATCCGACCGATTCATCCTCGCAGGTCGAGTATCTCGTCAACGATTCCGCAACCCGCGTGATCTTCGCCGAGGACGAGGAGCAGCTCGACAAGATCCTCTCCTGCCGCGCGCGCTGTCCGTCCCTGCAGAAGATCATCGTGTTCGACATGGAGGGCCTCAGCGGCTTCTCCGACGACATGGTGATGTCGTTCGACGAGTTCCGCGCGCTCGGACGCAACCACATGGTCGGCCGCGAAGCGCTGTGGCAGGAGATGATCGACAGCCGCAGCGCCGGCGATCTCGCGGTGCTGGTCTACACCTCCGGCACGACGGGCCCGCCCAAGGGCGCGATGCACGCCAACCGTAGCGTCACGCATCAGATGCGGCACGCCAACGACTTCATCCCGGCGCGGGAGGACGAGGATCGGTTGATCTTCCTGCCGCTCTGTCACGTCGCCGAGCGCATCGGCGGTTATTACATCTCGGTCGCGCTCGGCTCGGTGATGAATTTCGCCGAAAGCCCGGAGACGGTGCCGGACAACTTACGCGAAGTGCAGCCGACCGTGTTCCTTGCGGTGCCGCGCATCTGGGAGAAATTCTATTCCGCCATCACCATCGCGCTGAAGGACGCGACCCCGCTGCAGCAATGGGTCTACCGCCGCGCCATCCAAATCGGCTACCGCATGGTCGATTGCCGCGTCGAAGGCAGGGCGCCGCCGCTGGGCTTGCGCATCGCCAATGCCATCGCCTACCGGGTCGCCTTCCGCAACATCCGCCGCATGATCGGGCTCGACCGCTGCCGCATCGCCTTCACCGGCGCGGCGCCGATCGCACCGGAGCTGATCCGCTGGTATCTCGCGCTCGGCATCGACATGCACGAGGTCTACGGCCAGACCGAGAATTGCGGCGTCGCCACCATGATGCCGGCGGAGCGCCTCAAGCTCGGTTCGGTCGGCACCGCAGTGTCCTGGGGCGAGGTCGCGCTGTCGCCCGACGGCGAGATCCTGATCAAGGGCGACTTCCTGTTCATGGGCTACCTGAACCAGCCGGAGAAGACCACAGAGGCCATCGATATCAGCGGCTGGCTGCACACCGGGGACGTCGGCAGCATCGACAATGAAGGCTTCGTCCGCATCACCGACCGGATGAAGGACATCATCATCACCTCCGGCGGCAAGAACATCACGCCGTCCGAGATCGAGAACCAGCTCAAATTCTCGCCCTACATTTCCGATGCCGTGGTGATCGGCGACAAGCGGCCGTATCTCACCTGCCTCGTGATGATCGACCAGGAGAATGTCGAGAAGTTCGCGCAGGATCACGACATCCCCTTCACGAACTACGCCAGCCTGTGCCGGGCGACCGAGATCCAGGACCTGATCTGGCGCGAGATCGAGGGCGTCAACGTCAATTTCGCCCGCGTCGAGACCATCAAACGATTCTATCTGATCGAACGCCAGCTCACGCCGGAGGACGAGGAGCTGACGCCGACCATGAAGCTGAAGCGCAGCTTCGTGAACAAGCGCTACGCCGCCGAGATCGACGCGATGTATCGCGAGCGCGCGGTGGCGTGACGCATGCGCTTGCCCCGCAAAGGGCATGCGCAGAAGAGAGAAACCGAAGGAGCGACGGCCCCCGCCCTTCGCACAAAACGGGCCCAAAGGAGAGGAGACGTCAATGTCGAAATCGCTCGGAACGTTCGGCCTTGCTGTGAGCGCGCTTGCGCTCACCTGTCTGCCGGCCGTCGCGCAAACCAAGGTCACCAATGATGGCATCTCGGCAACCGAGATCGTCATCGGCACTCACCAGGACCTGTCGGGTCCGATCAAGGGTTGGGGCGTGCCGGTCTCCAACGGCATGAAGATGGCCGTCGAGGAGGTCAACGCCGCCGGCGGCGTCAACGGCCGCAAGATTCGCCTCGTGGTCGAGGACAGCGGCTACGATCCGAAGAAGGCCGTGCTGGCCTCGCAGAAGCTGATCGAGCGCGACAAGATCTTCGCGATGGTGGGGCCGATGGGGTCGCCGACCGTGCTCGCCGCGCAGGACATCCTGCTCGATGCCGGCGTGCTGCAGCTCTTCCCGCTGACGGCCGCCGAGTTCACCTTCAAGTTCGATCCGGCCAAGCCGCAGGAGCGGCTGAAGTTCAACAACCTCTTGCCCTATGTCGAGAGCACGCGCGCCGCGCTCAAATACATGATAGAGACAAAGAATTTCAAGAAGCCGTGCATCATGCATCAGGACGATGAGTACGGCAAAAACGTGCTCGACGGCTTCAACCAGCAGCTCACCGCCATGAAGGTGCAGCCGGCCTCGATCACGAGCTACAAGCGCGGCGCCTCCGATTTCAGCGCGCAGGTCGCCAAGATGAAGTCCGACGGCTGCGATCTCGTCGTGCTCGGCGCGGTGCTCCGTGAGCCGATCGGCACGATGACCGAGGCCAAGAAGCTCGGCTGGGAGGTCACCTTCCTCGGTGCGACGCCTGTTAACGTGCTCGAAGTGCCGGCGCTCGGCAAGGACGTGGTGGAAGGCTTGTATGCCGCATCGAACTTCGAAATTCCCTACGAAGACACCGCGAAGGGAAAGGTGAAGGACTGGCTTGCCAATTACAAGAAGATGTTCAACGCCGACGCCAACACCCAGGCGATCATCGGCTACAATGCAGTGATGACGTTCGCGCATTATGCCAACAAGGCTGGCAAGGATCTCACTGGCCAGAAGATGCTCGATGCGCTGGAGTCCGGCGACAAGTTCCAGGATATCTTCAATTCGCCGCCGACGGTGTTCTCGAAGACCAACCATCTCGCCACCACCATCACGCAGGTCCAGCAGGTCAAGAACGGCCGCTGGGTTCTGGTGAAGGACAATCTGATGTTCTGATGCTTTCGAGCCGCGTGCTCGATGCACCCTCTCCCCTTGCGGGAGAGGGTGGATCGCCGCGTAGCGGCGAGCCGGGTGAGGGGTATCCATCCTCACGAACAGTCTAGCGCGTGGTGAGAACCCCTCATCCGGCGCGCTCAGGAGCGCAATTGCGCTCCAAAGCGCGCCACCTTCTCCCGCAAGGGGAGAAGGAAGAAAGCGCGCTAGCGTGGAGGGAGTCCTAAGACCCCCCGCTCGCGTTGCCCGAATTCACCGGGGCCAGCTCGTCTTCCCTGCAGCGCCAGCCGTCGGCGGCCTTCACGAAGGCGAAGTTGCGCTGGATCCTGAGGCGGCGGGTGACGTTGAAGGCGTCTGCGGAGCGCTCCTTGTTGCCGGCGCCCGGCTGCGGACGGCTCGTCCGCGCGTCCCAGCAGGTGCCGGTGCAGGACGTGGCGACCTTGCTGCATGTGGTGAAGGGCGCCAGCACGACCATCTCGATCTCGCCGGTGACCTGCGCCTCCTGGTCGGTCACCTGGCTGTCGACGGCGTAGACGCGATTGATGCGCAGGAAATTTCCGCAGGAATTGGCGGCGTGAATCCGCGCGGCGCAGAAATCGACAGCGTCGGTGTCGGGCGAATGGGCCGCGACCTGTCGGCCGAACACTTTTTTCGGATCGCCCTTGGCGGCGCGAACCTCCTCGGTCTTGCGCGCGAGATGCGCGCCCAGACAATCTTCCGCAGACTCCAGCTCCTGCAGCGGCACGTTCTCCTTGCCGACCAGATTGCATTTGCGATCGCGCTCCCGCGTCCACCTGCCGTATTCGGCGAAGGCAAAGCGTGCCGCGGTCGGGTCCAGCTTGCCGATCAGGCCGAGCACCTCGCCATTGAGCTCGGTTTCGGCAACCGCGAGCGACGGGTCCGCGCAGATCACCGCGCCTGCAGCGGTGTTGGCGGCCAGGCAGTCGAAATCGGGATCGCGCAGGATCGCGGCGCGCTCCTCGGTCACCTTGAGCAGGCACGCCTTCACCCGGTCGAACTCGTCGGGCCGGATCGCGGTCTGGCCGACGATGCCGCAACCGAGATTGCGCTGGCGGGCCCAGATCGCGTTCTCCTCGATGGCGGGCAGGCGATCGGGCAGGCGGGCGAGCCGCGCCTCGATCGCGGTGCTCAGCTTCTCGGCAGCGGCGGCAAGCCCGGCGTCGCCGCAGAACAGTTGATTGCCGGGGTCGCGGATCTGTTGGCAGCCGTTCTTTGCGAACAGCGGCAGCCTGTCGGCGATGGCGCGGTCGGTTTGCGCAGACGCGGGTGCCGTGAGCGCCAGCAGCGCAAGCACAGTCAGCACGATGAACCGCATTCCAGTCGCCCCCGCATGGAAGGCGCCATGCTAGCGGTTCGGATCGCGCGGTGGAATGGGTTTGTGCGGGGGATGACGTGTAGCCCGGATGGAGCGTAGCGTAATCCGGGGCCGGTGCCAGAGTCCCGGATTACGCTTGCGCTCCATCCGGGCTACAAGAGCAATCAATGCGTCTCGGGCGCCATCGACAGCCGCACCGGCTCGTCGGCATATTTCATCACGGCAGCCTGATGAAGCACGAACAGCGGCTGATACGAGCGCGCAGCGTCGTCCTCAACCATCGCCATGCGGCGGTTGTCGAGCATCAGCCAGTGGCCGTCGAGTCTTGCGGCGACGACCGCGTGGTCTTCGCCGGCCCTGACATCGCGCACCACGACGATGCGGAGGTCTTCAGCGGCGACGCCGGCAAGCCGCAGCGCGGCCAGCTTGGCGATGGCATAGTCCTCGCAATCGCCGGCGCCGCGCGCGAAGGTCGCAAGCGGCGAGCTCCAGACGTCGTCGCTCCCGTCATTGACGGGGTGGATGGCGAGATTGATGGCGCGGTTGGTCTCGCCCAGCCGCGCGCGGCCGTCGCGGGTCCGGGCTTGGTCGACGATGGCCAGCAACTTGATGGCTGCGGGCGACGCGCAATTGTCGCGGTCGCCGTCGCACAGCGCGAGCTGCACCATGTCGTCGTCGAGCCTGGATTTCAGCGCCGACCATTTCTGCTGGAGGCCGCCGGACGAAATGGCAAAGGCGAACACGCCGAACGGCTCGGCCGATTTGCGCACGAGGACGCCGGCGCCCGGCGACAGCAGCGTGCCGGCGCGAAGCTCCGCGGCCGATCCGAGCAGGACCAGTCCACACACGACAAGGATTGCGCGCCAGGCGCGCGAGCGAGCAGCGGTCTCCATCTGACATCCCCTTGCGGCTTCGCCAGGTCCCCCTCGACCTCGACGTGCCCCTTTGTTGCTTTCGGGGAGATAGTGCGAGACGGGCCGTTTTGTTCTGCTTAACGCGCCCGGCAGGGGTCCCAAAACCGTGGGACAGGCTGAAATCGGACTGCCCAAATTGCGTAAAATTTTACGAATCGGGGACTAGGAGATGTCCGGCTGCCGCGAAAAGGAGCGAATTACAGGCGCAGGTTGTAATGGGGCTGATTCGACGTCTTATGGCTAACAACCCGCGATTTCACGGGTTCTGTTAATTAGGTCACAGATTCTGCTCCGTATTTGCCGCAGGATGGTCCGGGGAACCCCGAAGAAAAGATGACGTAAGTAACTGCTGTTCGATCTATACAGCAGTCTACTTGGGACGACTGGGAATGTTCGGAAATATGCAAAATTCGACTTCAAAGTACTGCGGAAAGTACTTTGCGTTCTTCCTCGAAGCGCCGATCCGTAGCTGTACCAAAGGCCAAGTGACGCGAAATCACACAAGCAATAGATGGTTTCGCTAAGGACTTGGTAATGCTAAGCAAGCTTAGACGGTCGATACTTTCATAATTATTAACCCTTTTTACGGTGCCCCCGGTTGAATTACGCTGGCAAATTTGACGCCGCGATTTCCTTGGACGGCGAGGGTTCCCACTCGCCCTCCTATGTCCATGTCGATTCGTTCGTCGCCAAGTCCCTTAACGCCCAGTCCTTCACGGCGAAGGCGCACGGCCACCTGCCTGATGGTGCCGTCGTTGTTCCCGATGCGAACCTGATCTTTAACGGTGAGTTCAAGCGCGCGGGTCTCGACCTCGTGCTGTCCCATGACGGGCACGACTTCGTCGTTCACGATTATTTCAGGGGCGAAAAGCGCGCGGCGCTCGCCTCGTCCGATGGCGCCCACCTGACCGGCGACGTCGTCAACGCGCTCACCGGCCATGTCCAGGTTGCGCAGGCCGCCCCCGGCATTGCCGCGGCCCAGGTCATCGGCCACGTCACCAAGCTCTCCGGCAGCGCGACCGCGATCCGGAATGGCGTTTCGGTCATCCTCAACAACGGCGACAACGTCGAGAAGGGCGACGTGGTCTCGACCGGCGCAGATTCGACGCTCGGCATCACCTTCATCGACGGCACCGTGTTCGGCCTGTCCTCCAATGCGCGGATGGTGCTGAACGAGATGGTCTATGACCCCAACGGGTCGAGCAATTCCTCGCTGCTGAGCCTCGTCGCGGGCACCATCACCTTCGTCGCCGGCGAGACCGCCAAGCACGGCGACATGAAGATCGACACGCCGGTCGCAACCATGGGCATCCGCGGCACCGCGGTGCTGACCCAGATCAACTTCGTCGTCCCCGCCGGCGGCGGCGATCCGCAGCCGCAGGCGAGCTTCCAGGTGCTGGTCGAGCCGAACGGCACCACGGGCTCCTACATCCTGTTCGACAAGGTCACGCTGCTGCCGATCGCGACGGTCAACCAGGCCGGTCAGATGATCCAGATCAGCGGCGGCAACGTCTCGATCAGCAACGCGCTGTTGTCGCCGGACGTGCAGAAGCTGATCACGGACGTGTTCACGCTGAAGTTCACCGACAACAACAGCAACACCAAGCTGACGACGAACTTCACCGACACGATCACGCCGACCAGCGAAGGCATCCTGTTCAAGACCGCGAACGGCTACAGCGCGACGGCCGTTTTCACCAACCTCAACCAGCCGGAATCCGGTGGGCCCGGCCATAATCCGTCGTCCAGCACCCGCATTCCCGGCCCGCCGGATTCGCGCAGCCTCGACCTCAACGGCAATGTGAAGACGGCGTTCGCGCTGACCGAGCGCGCCGACACGACCGGCGACACCACGCATTCCGACACGGTCTCCGGCCGGATCACCTTCGTCGACCAGAACCTGGGCGACCAGCCGACGGTGAGCGTGACTCTCGGCGGCGCCCCGAACTACGTCTACAAGAGCGCCGGCCAGCAGGACGTCACCGGCTCGCTCAGCGCGCTCCAGAAGCAGGACATCGCGGCGACGTTGATCGACATCCAGGTCGTCGCCGACGGCGGCAACAACAACAACGGCTCGGCGGTCTGGACCTACACGATCCCCGACCACGTCTTCGATTTCCTCGCGGCGGGCGAAACGCTGACGCTGACCTACATGGTCCGCATCAACAACAATTTCTCCGTCAACCCCGAATCCACCTTCATCCCGATCACCATCACGATCACCGGCACCAACGACAAGCCGGTGATCACCACCAGCGTTCCGACCATCACCTTTGAAGGCGGCACCAGCGTGCCGGGCGGTCCGCTCGTCAGCGACGAGGCGACGTCGGGCACGCTCGACTTCGCCGACGTCGACCTGACCGACACGCATACGGTGTCGGTGGCGCTGACCAGTGCGACGCTGCCCGATGGCAGCACCGTTCCGCCCGGTCCGCTCGCGGCGTTCCAGAGCGCGATGTCGGTCGCGATCGCGTCCGGTGCCGACAGCACCGGCGATGGCACCGGCACCATCAACTGGTCGCTGGCCGATCTCCCCGTCTACCTCGCCGACTTCATCCCGCAGGGCAAGGTGCTGACGCTGGTCTACACCGTGACGGTCAAGGACGCGCAGGGCGCGACCGCGCAGCAGACCATCACCGTCACGATCACCGGCACCGATGCGCCGGCCGTGGTGTGGATCGCGACCGAGAAGCCCGGCCAGCCCGCGGGCGGCTTCTGGCGAGACGCCACCAACTGGGCCACCGGCACGGTGCCGACCATCGATGACGACGTCATCGTCATCACCGACCAGCTGCACGGCCTGACGCCGTCCTTTCCGGCGACGATCGACGCGGCTGCCTTCGCCAAGTCGGTGACGATGAACGATTTCGGCGGCCCGCCGCCGAAGCTGCTCAATTTGAGCTCGCTGACGATCTCCGGTTCGCTCAACATGAGCGCCGATTCGATCCTCACCAACGCCGCGACCGGCACGATGTCGGTCGGCGGCCTGGCCGAGATCCTGAACACCAGCGTGCTCACCAATGCCGGCTTGCTGAAGCTGGCCGCCGGCGGCGATTTCGCGGCCGGAACCACGATCACCAATTCCGGCACGCTCGAACTGCTCGGCGGCACGCTGAAGACGCTGGCCGAAATCCACAACGCGGGCGGCACCCTGAAGGCCGATGCCGGCGCGAAGCTGATCGTCGACGGCGCGACCATCGACGGCGGCACCGTCACCATCCTCGGCACGCTGGAGCTCGACGGCACCAGCCTGATCGAGAACGGCACGCTCAACAATTCCGGCGCGGTCAACGTCAAGGGCACCGTCGCGTTCGCTCATGAGAGCGTCGACAACACGTCGAGTGGCGTGATCGAGGTGCTGGCCAATGGCTGGCTGACGATCCATCAGGGATCCGACGTCACCAACGCCGGCCACATCATCATCGACGCCAGCGGCAAGCTGGTCGTCGCCGATGCGACGATCGGCGGCTCCGGCGTCGTGATCGGCAACGGCAACGGCGAGGGTGAGGGCGGCCCGATCTTCAACACCGGCCTCAACGGGGCCGGCACGATCACCAATGACGGCGAGATCGATCTGGCCGGCGACGCCGTCCTGAGCGGCGGCACCCTGAACAACAATGCCGCCTTCAACGTCAGCGGCACCGGCAATGTGCTCAGCCACGAGACGGTCGCGAATGCGAGCGCCGGCACCATCGAGGTGCTGGCCGACGGCGCGCTGACGATCGACAAGGGTTCTTCCGTCACCAACACCGGCCATATCACGATCGATGCCGACGGCACGCTCATCGTCGACGGTGCGACCATCAGCGGTGCCGGCACGGTCACCGGCAACGGCGAGATCGACCTCACCGGCGATGCGGTGCTGAGCGGCGGCACCCTGAACAACAATGCCGCCTTGAACGTCAGCGGGATCGGCAATGCGTTGAGCGACGAGACGGTCGCGAATGCGAGCACCGGCACGATCGAGGTGTTGGCTGACGGCGCGCTGACGATCGACCTCGGCTCCGTCGTCACCAACGCCGGCCATGTCACGGTCGATGCCGGTGGCACGCTGATCGTCGGTGGCGCAACGATCAATGGCGCCGGCACGGTCACCGGCAACGGCGAGATCGACCTCGCCGGCAACGCGGTGCTGAGCGGCGGCGTCCTGACTAACAACGCGGTCATCAAGGTCAGCGGCGTCGGCAACGCGCTCGACAACGAGACGGTCGCGAATGCGAGCGCAGCCACGATCGAGGTGCTGGCCGGCGGCACGCTGACGATCGATCAGGGCTCAACGGTCACGAATACCGGCAATGTCACGGTTGACGCGACCGGCAAGCTGATCGTCAGCGGCGCGACCATCAGCGGCGCCGGCACGCTCACGGTCTCCGGCACGCTGGATTCGTCGGACACGACCACGATCACCGATGCGACCATCGCCAATTACGGCCTGATCGAGGCGCTTGGCGGCCTGCTGACGCTGACCACCCTGACTTCGGCCAGCATCACCAATGCAGGCACGCTTCAGGCCAATGGCGGCGAGCTCGACATCGACCACCAGGCCGTCGCCAACACCGACACGTTGGCCGCGATCAATGGCGGCACGCTGAAGCTGATCTCGACGACGGTGACTAACGGCACCGGCACGGTTTCGGTCGGCGGCGGCTCGACCCTCGATCTCATCGATACCACCATCGACGGCGGCACGCTGACGATCGCAGGAACGCTGGAATCGACCGGCACCAGCGCGATCAACGATGCCGATATCACCAACACCGGCACCATCACCGTCACCAGCGGTACGCTGACGATCGATCCGCCGACGCCGCACACGATCACCAATCACAAGCTGATCCAGGCCAGCGGCGGCACGCTCGACATCAGCGGCGACCTGATCGTGAACACCGCCGACATCAAGGCGCTCAACAACGGCATCCTGAAGCTGGCGGGCGTCACGATCACCAATGACGGCGGGACGGTCACGGTCGACGCGACGTCGAAGCTGTATCTGTCCGGCGTCACCTCGATCAATGGCGGGTCCTTGACCAACGCCGGCAATCTCTACGGCGTCTCCGGCCTCAACACGATCTCGGCCGCGGTCACCAATACCGGCACCATCGAGGTCCAGGCCGGCACGCTGAACCTCTCCGGAGGCCTCAGCGGCGCCGGCACGTTGATTATCGACAACGGCGCGACGCTGGAGCTTGCGGGGGCGACGGCGCAGACCATCACCTTCGCCGGCGGCATCGACACGCTCCAGCTCGACAAGGTCGCCGGCCAGAGCTTCACCGGGACCATCGCCGGCCAGGCGACCAAGGCCGGCACGTTTACCGTCACCGGCACGGCCGATATCGAGACAGCGACCGGCGATGCGCTCGACTTCACCGCGTCGGGTGGCTCTTCCGGTACGCCCGCGGACATCGTTCTGACGACCGCCGGCGACATGACCAGTCTTGCCGGGAACGGCATCGCGCTGCGCCACAGCGGCTTCGGCGACATCACGGTGAACAACCTCACCGGCAAGGCGACCGGGACCGGTGCGGGATCGGTCGGCCTGCTTGCCGAAATTCTCAACGCCGGCAACGATGGCAACATCACCGTCAAGCAGCTCGGCGGGGCCGCCGGCGGTGCATTCGGGATCGACGTCCATACCGAGGGCAACGGCGACATCGACGTCACGGCGGGCGGCAATGTGACGGGTGCCTCGATCTACGGCATCCGCGCGCGCAGCTACGGCTCGGGCAGCACGACGGTCAGGACGGAGGCTGGCAGCGTCGTCACGTCGGGAAGCTCCGGCGTCGTTGCGGTCAACCGCGCGGAAGTGCTCGCGCTCGGGGATCACAGCTCGATCACCATCACCAATTACGGCACGGTCAATTCCGGCACGAGCCTGGCCGGCAATGCGCCGGCCGGCCTCGAGGCCGGCTACCTCGGTTCGAGCACCGGCTCTGCCGCCAATACCAACGTCTACGGCGACGTCGTCGTCAATAACTACGGCAATGTCACCGCCGCGGGCGGCTACGGCATCCACGCCTATAGTTTCGGCAATGGCGACGTCACGGTGAACGACGGCGCCGGCACCACCGTCATCGGTGCCGAGACGGGCATCCTCGCCCAGGCGCTCAGCGGCGGCACCGGCAACATCTCGGTCACACTCGGTGCGGGTGCGACGGTCAAGGGCACGACCGGCTACGGCATCCTCGCCTACAGCATCGACAAGGGCGACATCAGCGTCACCCTGGCTGCGGGCGACAGCATCATGTCGGGCACCTCCGGCGTCGTGGCGATCAATTACGCGGCGGCGATCGCAAGCGGGGTCGGCAGCACGATCTCCGTCGTGGCGCACGGTACCATCCATTCCGGCGCCTCGCTGAACAGCGACGGCAGCACGCCGGGCGCGATCATCGCCGGCTACAAGCCGCAGGGCGTCTCGACCTTCTCGGGCGCCGTCTACGGCGACGTCAGCGTCACCAGCGATGCGATCATCACCGCGGATGCCGGCTACGGCATCGAGGCGTTCACCTGGGGCATCGGCGACGTCACCGTCACGACCGGCGCGGCCTCGCAGATCACCGCCGCAGGCACCGCCATCGGCGCCTTCAGTCACGGCGGCGGCGACGTGAACGTCACCAATGACGGCACCGCCATCGGCGCCGTCGGCCTGTCCGCCCTGGCGGCCGGCGCGGGCGACGTCACCATCGTCAACCACGGCAGCATCACCGGCACCAGCCTCGCGGGCATCAGCGTCACGCAGAACGATGCGGACGCGGCGGGCGATCCGATCGCGACCGGCTCGACGCATATCACCAACACGGGCTCGATCGGTGGGGCGGCCGGTCATGCCGCGATCTTCATCCAGGAGAACGCCAGCGGCGGGGCGACGATCACCAACTCCAGCTCCGGCACGATCGGGCCGGCGCCCGCCTCGGGCGTCACCGCGACGACCTATGCGATCGTCGAGACCGGCGGCGCCATCACCATCAACAACGACGGTCACATCAACGGCAACATCACCGCCGTCAGCGCGACCTTCTACAACAATGCGAGCGGCATCTGGACCGTCGGCGGCACCAGCGTGTTCGGCAACGTGTCCTCGATCGTCAACGCCGGCGAGATCGACCTGCTCAATGGCGCCGCGGTTTCCGTCGCGGGCCTTGGCATCACCAATTCGAACGAGATCGAGAGCTGGGGCACGGCCTCGATCACGGGCACCATCACCAACAACCACTCCATCGAGGTCCACACCGGTACGCTGACGCTGTTCGGCTCGCTGTCCGGCTCCGGCACGGTCACGATCGACGCCGGCGCGACGCTCGAGATCAAGAACACGGTGGCGCAGACCGTCACCTTCGGCGGCACCGGTGCCGAGCTCGAGATCGACACCGCGACCTTCGGCGGTTCGATCGCCGGCTTCGCGGCCAACGAGAAGATCGACCTCTCGACCATCACCTGGGACAGCGGCACCACGGCGGTCTACAGCGCCGCGACCGGCAATCTTGTCGTGAGCGATACCCACGGCCACAGCATCTCGCTCAAGCTGATCGGCAATTACAGCGACACGCATTTCATCACCAGCAGCGACAACGCCGGCGGCACCATCGTCGAGATCGTGCCGGTCGATGAATGGACCAATCCGAACGGAGGCGACTGGAACACGGCGTCGAACTGGAGCATCGGCGTGCCGGCGGCCAACTACGATGTGAAGCTGTTCGCCGCAGGCGAACCCTACACCGTCGACAGCACCACCAACGTCACCATCCACGATCTCACCGTCGACGCCACCGTGACGCTGCTGACCGAGCCCGGCACGGTGTTCACCGTGAACGGCGACGTCACGCTCGACGGCCTGATCGAGGCCGGTCCGTTCTCCGGCAACGACATTTCGACGATCGACATCAAGGGCGACGTCACCGGCACCGGCACGATCGAGATCTCCAACAAGGCGGTCGTCGAGATCGAGGGCTCGGTCGCGGGAACGCTGGTCAACGGATCGTTCTCGGGAATCACCGTCTTCTACGACAACGGGCTGGGCACGCTGATCCTGGACCATTCGCAGGACTTCCACGGGCTGATCTCGGGGTCTCCCGCCGGAGCCCCGCTCTCGTCGAACAACCTGATCGACCTGAAGGACCTCGCCTGGACGGCCACGATGTCGGCGCAGGCGAGCTACAACGCCGACACGAACATCACGACCGTCGGTTTCTACAACGGCACGACGACCGTCACCCTGTCGTTCCTCGGCCGGGACGTGAACTGGCACCTGGAGAGCGACGGACACGGCGGCACCACCGTCTACGATCCGGTGTTCGACACGCCCATGACGATCGAGAGCGGCACGGTGCTGAACCTCAGCGAAGCGTCCGCGCAGGACGTGACCTTCGCCAACGGCTCCGGCACCACCGGCACGTTCGCGATCGAGCATGCCGCCGATTTCACCGGCGTCATCAACGGCTTTGACGGCGACGGCACGCTCGCCAATTCGGACCTGCTCGACCTCAAGGACATCGATTTCGCCGGACTGACCGGGATCAGCTACACCGAGAACGCCGACCATCTCGGCGGCGTGCTGACGCTGAGCGACGGCAGCGACACCGCAACCATCAAGTTCGCCGGCAGCTACAGCATCGACAGCTTCCATTTCGCCAGCGACGGCAAGGGCGGCACGCTGGTCTACGATCCGCCCACGGGGCCGACGCTCGTCGGCACCAGCGGGCACGATCAGTTCGCCTTCACGAATTCGACGGCTCAGGTTCAGAGCACGATCGTCGATTTCGAGATCGGCCAGGACAAGATCGACCTGCGCGACTTCGTCAGCATCAAGTCGTTCGGCGACATCGTCATCACGCAACAGACGGGCGGCGCGCTGGTCACGCTCGACGATCACCAGTCGATCCTGCTCAGGAATCTCGTCGCGAGCAGCCTGCACGCCAGCGATTTCATCGTCGCGAACCACGCCTGACGGACATTTTGCCGGCTCGGCCGCGGTGCTTCCTCCGCGGCGGATTCCGGTATCAATGGCCTGGCCGATTTCGTAATGTCGCCCCTGTTACGGGCGGAGCCGGGCTGCGGGAAGTTCGACCAGCATGAAACGTCTCAAGATCTGGCGACGGTGGTTTGCGCAGAAGTTCGGCTTCGCGCGGCTGACGTGCCTTGCGCTGCTGGTCGTCTTCGCCGGGCTTCGCGTCTGGGATCCGCCGCCGATCCAGGAATTGCGGCTGCGCACCTTCGACATGTTCCAGCTGATCGACCCGCGGCACAAGACGTCTCGGCCGGTCGTCATCGTCGACATCGACGACAAGAGCCTCGCGCAGCTCGGCCAGTGGCCGTGGCCGCGGACGCGGATCGCCGACCTGATCCAGAACCTCACCAGCAACGGCGCGGTCGCGATCGGCTTCGACGTGGTGTTCTCGGAAGCCGACCGGCTCAACCCCGACCTGGTTGCGGGCCAGATGCGCTACCTCGACGATGCCACGCGCGCCAAGCTGCGCGAGCTGCCGACCAACGACCAGATCCTCTCCGAGGCGATCAGGCGCTCGCGCGTGGTGCTGGGCGAGACCGGACAGCGGGCGATCTCGTCCGAGCTCGACAAGTCGCTGCCCTTCACGGGCATCGCGACCGTCGGCGAGGAGAACGCCGAGCGTTTCCTGTTCGAATTTCCGGGCCTGCTGCGCAACGTGCCCGTGATCGAGAAGGTCGCGGCCGGGCGCGGCCTGTTCACGATCCGGACCGAGCGCGACGGCCTGATCCGCCGCGTGCCGATGGTGATGCGCGCCCAGGGCAACATCATGCCCTCGCTCAGCCTCGAGATCCTGCGCGTCGTCACCGGCACGCCGACGCTGCTGATCCGGACCGACAAGACCGGCGTGCGCGCCGTGCGGCTCAAGGGCGTGGAGATTCCGACCGACCGCAATGCCCAGCTCTGGGTGCACTACGCCCCGCACGATCCGTCGATCTACGTCTCGGCCGCCGACGTGCTCGACAACACGGTGCCGCCGAGCAAGATCGCCGGCAAGCTCGTGCTGGTCGGCACCTCCGCGGTCGGCCTGAACGACATCAAGACCACGCCGGTCTCGCGGGCGATGCCGGGGGTCGAGATCCACGCCCAGGTGCTGGAGAGCGTCTTGAGCGGCGCGGTGATCTCGCAGCCGAACTACGCGCTCGGCGTCGAGCTGCTCGCCGCGCTCGTGATCGGCCTGCTCGTCATCATCTTCACGCCGAATCTCGGCCCTGTCCGCCTCGTGCTTGCGGGCGGGATGTTCGCCGCCATCCTGATCGGCACGTCGTGGTTCTTCTATGCGCAATATCGCTACCTGATCGACTTCACCTATCCGCTGCTCTCGACCACCGCGATCTACCTGACGCTGATCTTCGCGAGCTTCGTGCGCGAGCAGCGCCAGCGCGTGCAGATCCGCGGCATGTTCGCGCAATACATGTCGCCGGTGCTGGTCGAGCAGCTGGCGCAGTCGCCGGAGAAGCTGGTGCTCGGCGGCGAGGAGCGCGAGATGACGATCATGTTCTCCGACGTGCGCGGCTTCACCACGATCTCGGAGAGCTACAAGCACGATCCGCAAGGGTTGATCGCCCTGATGAACCGCTTCCTGACGCCGCTCACCGACGTCATCATCGAGCGCAAGGGCTACATCGACAAATACATGGGCGACGCCATCATGGCGTTCTGGAACGCGCCGCTCGACGATGCCGAGCACCAGGTCAACGCCTGCGAGGCCGCGATCCAGATGCTCGAGAAGATCGACGTGGTCAACAAGGAGCGCGAGCAGGACGCCGCCGACGGCGGTCACGTCTACATCCCGCTCAACGTCGGCATCGGCCTCAACACCGGTATCGGCGTGGTCGGCAACATGGGCTCCGACCTGAAGAAGAACTACTCGGTGCTCGGCGACAGCGTGAACCTTGCCTCGCGCCTGGAAGGCCAGACCAAGGAATACGGTTTCCCGATCATCGTGGGATCCCGGACCGCGCTCGCCGCCAAGGACAAGTTCGCGATCCTCGAGCTCGACTTCATCATGGTCAAGGGCAAGACCGAGCCGGAGGTGATCTACGCCATCGCCGGCCGCGAGGACGTGATGCACTCGGCCGCCTTCCAGCGCTTGCGCAACATCACCATCGAGATGCTCGGCTGCTACCGCGGCCGCAACTGGCCCGGCGCCCTCGACGCCATCGAACGCGGCCGCAGAAGCGAGGACGCCGACACGCTGGAAAAACTGTTCAAGCTGTACGAAGCGCGCATCAGGGACTTCCAGCTCAACCCGCCGCCGGAAGGCTGGACGGGGGCGTACGCGCTGCTGACGAAGTAGGGGGTGTGTGGTCTGGCTGCGCGCGGCCTTCGCTGTCGTCCTGGCGAAAGCCAGGACCCATTACCCCAACAGAGTGTTACAGCGCCGAGCTGCCAACCCCCAGCCTTCGCCAAACTGAATTCGGTGGCTATGGGTCCTGGCTTTCGCCAGGACGACAGCGGAGAGTTTGGCTGCGCTGGTGCTCCAACAAAAGTGTCGTCCCGGCGCAGGCCGGGACCCATACGCCGCAGCAGAAGTGCTACGCGAGATCGGAGTTGGCTGTCTTCGCCAAACCGGGCCCTGTGGTTATGGGTCCCGGCCTTCGCCGGGACGACGGCGGCGTTTGAGGGCGCTGGCGTAGTTACGCCCGAGACTCCCGTAGGGTGGGCAAAGGCGCGAAGCGCCGTGCCCACGATCTCGCTCCGTAATCCCGAAATCGTGGGCACGCTTACGCTTCGCCCACCCTACGAGACCGGCGCGCCCCTCACTCCACCCCGATCGTCGTCAGATCCTGGAACCAGTGCTGCGCCTGCACGAACTGCTTGATCTTCGGGGACAGTGCGTGCGGGTTGGTGTCGTGGACGACCCAGACCAGCACGGCATCGTCCACGATCAGCGCATGCGCCTGCGCGATCAGATCGTCCTGCTTGGCCGTATCAAATGTCTGCTTGGCCTCGCTGATCAGCGCGTCGACCTTCGGGTTCTTGTAGCCGCCCCAATTGACGCCGACCGGCGCGATCTGGTCGGAGGCGAAGAAGCGGACGATGGCGTAGAGCGGGTCGGAGGTGACATAGGCGATGTTGTTGGCGGTGATGCCGGCGTTCATCTCGTCGGCCGCGCCCTTGCGCCAATGCGTGTAGAGCGTCTCGAGCTCGACCACCTTGAAGTCGATGTCGATGCCGATCTCCTTGAAGCTCTGCTGCAGGAACTCGTTCATCGGCAGCGACAGCATCTGGCCGGTGCCGCCTTGCGCGATGATGAAGGTGGTCTTCAGCGGCTTTGCTTTCGAATAGCCGGCTTCCTCCACCAGCTTCTTTGCGGCGGCGAGATCGTATTTCAGCTCGAAGCTGGGCTTGCCGAACCACGGGCTGGACGGGTCGACCTGGCCCTTGGCGGGCTTGGCGAGGCCGTTCATCAGGCCGACGACTTCGTCGCGGTTGATCGCGAGGTTCAGCGCCTTGCGCAGGCGAATGTCGGTCCAGGGCGAGCCCGGCAGCACGCTGAGATGATAATTCCAGACATGCGGCGTGACGTTGTCGACCAGCTTCATGCCGGCGGCCTTGAGCTGCGGCACGGCGTCCGGCGCCGGCGTCTCGATCAGGTCCACTTGCCCGGCCAGCAGCGCATTGGTGCGCGTCAGCGCCTCCGGCATCGGCACCAGCACGATCTTGTCGACCTTGGGAATGCGCTTCTTGTTCCAGTAGTCCGGATTCTTGCTCAGCTCGGCCAGCTCGCGCGGCACCAGCTTGGTGAGCTTGAACGGGCCGGTGCCGGAGGGCTGGCTCGCGAACTTGTCCCAATCCTTGCCGAGCTTTTCATATTGCGCCGGGCTCGAGACCAGGAACCAGAGCATCTGGTAAGGAAAGAAGGAATCGACCGTCTTGGTCGTGATCTCCACGGTGAAATCGTCGATCTTGGCGTAGCTCGCGACGGAGGGCAGGCGGGTCTTCACCTGCGCGCTCTGCCGCTTGTCGAATTGCGGCGCCTTGTCGTTGAGCACCTTGTCCAGATTCCAGATCACCGCGTCGGCATTGAAATCGCTGCCGTCGTGAAACTTCACGTCCTTGCGCAAGGTGAAGCGCCATTTGGTCTTGTCGTTGTCATCCACCTTCCATTCGGTGGCGAGGCCCGGCACCAACTTGCCCGGCCGATCGGCGACGTCCATTTCCCAGGCCACCAGCGGATCGTAGATCGTATAGGCGGTGAACTGATAGGCGCCGGCGCCGCGGTCGGGCTGGCCGGTGGTCAGCGGAATGTCCGCCATCGAGATGCCGTAGCGCACCACCGTTTCGGCGCGCGCCGCGAGTGGGGAGAGCGCCAGCGCAAGCACGGCGAGACAGATCGATAGTCGGATACGCATGGCCCAAGGCTCCCAGGAGAATCTGGGGCCAAACCTGCAAGCTTGATGCCAGAATAGGCAGAGTTGCTGCTCATCCCCTGCTTGATCACAAGGACTTGTCGTCGCATGGGCAATTTGCAGAATAAGTTTCTCCTTGGCATAGCCATTGCATACGATTGCATCAAAATTAATCATCGAAAGCCGAAGAAGGATCGAGGCGATGCGTATCAAGAACAAGAAGACACGGGCGGCGCTGATCGCGCTTCTGGCGCTGGGCAGCGCGGCGGCATGGCCTCGCGTGGCAAGTAGCGAAACCGTGCTGCGAATCGGCATGACGGCTGCCGATATTCCGCGCACGCTCGGCCAGCCCGATCAGGGTTTTGAAGGCAATCGCTTCACCGGCCTCACCATGTACGACGCCCTGACCGGCTGGGACCTCTCCTCCGCCGACAAGGCGAGTACGGTGATCCCCGGCCTTGCCACCGAGTGGAAGGTGGACGATGCCGACAAGACCAAATGGGTCTTCAAGCTGCGCCCCGGCGTCACCTTCCATGACGGCACCCCGTTCAATGCCGATGCGGTGGTGTGGAACGTCGAGAAGGTGCTGAAGCAGGACGCGCCGCAGTTCGATGCCAGCCAGGTCGGCGTCACGGCCTCGCGCATGCCGACGCTGGCCTCCGCCAAGAAGATCGACGACATGACCGTCGAGCTCACCACCAAGGAGCCCGACAGCTTCCTGCCGATCAACCTCACCAATCTGTTCATGGCGAGCCCGACGAAGTGGCAGCACTTCTATGACAAGGCCGAAGGCGCCGATGCCAAGGCGAAGTCGCAGGCCGCCTGGACCGCCTTCGCCAAGGACGCCGCGGGCACCGGCCCGTGGAAGATGGCGAGCTTCACCCCGCGCGAGCGGCTCGAGCTGGTGAAGAACGCCAATTATTGGGACAAGGCGCGCGTGCCCAAGGTCGACAAGATGGTGCTTTTGCCGATGCCGGAAGCCAACGCGCGCACCGCGGCGCTGCTCTCCGGGCAGGTCGACTGGGTCGAGGCGCCCGCGCCCGACGCGCTGCCCGAGCTGAAGCAGCGCGGCTTCAAGCTCTACGCCAACGAGCAGCCGCATGTCTGGCCCTGGCAGTTCTCGCGCGTCGAAGGCTCGCCCTGGAACGACATCCGCGTGCGCAAGGCTGCAAACCTTTGTATCGATCGCGAAGGCCTCAAGGACGGCCTGCTCGCCGGCTTGATGGTGCCCGCGACCGGCACCTTCGAGCCCGGTCATCCCTGGCGCGGCAAGCCGAGCTTCGAGATCAAGTACGACAAGGCGGCCGCACAGAAGCTGATGCAGGAGGCGGGCTTCGGTCCGAACAAGAAGCTGGTGGTGAAGACCCAGACGTCTGCGTCGGGCTCAGGCCAGATGCAGCCGCTGCCGATGAACGAATATCTGCAGCAGGCGCTGGCCGAGTGCTATTTCGACGTCAAGCTCGACGTCATCGAGTGGAACACGCTGTTCACCAATTGGCGCCGCGGCGCCAAGGATCCTAGCGCCAACGGCTCGAACGCGACCAACGTCACCTATGCGGCGATGGATCCGTTCTTCGCGCTGGTGCGCTTCCTGCAATCGGGCATGGCGCCGCCGGTCTCGAACAATTGGGGCTTCATCAACGAGCCCAAATTCGACGAGCTGGTGAAGAAGGCACGCCAGACCTTCGATCCCGCCGCGCGTGACGCCGCACTCGCCGAGCTGCACGCCGCCTCCGTCGACGATGCCGCCTTCCTCTACGTCGCCCACGACGTCGGCCCGCGCGCCATGAGCCCGAAGGTGACCGGCGTCGTGCAGCCGAAGAGCTGGTTCATCGACTTCTCGCTGGTGTCGATGAACTAGTTCGTGCCGCGTACTCGATGCACCCTCTCCCCTTGTGGGAGAGGGTGGCTCGCCGCGTAGCGGCGAGACGGGTGAGGGGTCTCTCTCCGCGGAGAGATTCTCTCTTATTTCGAAAGCTGTATCTGCGGACAGAACCCCTCATCCGGCGCTTCGCGCCACCTTCTCCCACAAGGGGAGAAGGGGAAGAAAAAGAAACAACGTGCTCGCCTATACCGCCAGACGTATTGTCTATGTCGTCCCGATCGTCATCAGCGTCGCGCTGGTGTGCTTCCTGCTCGTGCACATCACGCCGGGCGATCCGCTCGTCGCGGTGCTCCCCGCGGACGCCTCGCAGGAGCTCGCGGCGCAGCTCCGTGCCGCCTACGGCTTCGACCGGCCGCTGCCAGTGCAGTTCGGGCTTTGGCTGCTGCGCGCGCTGCATGGTGACCTCGGCAATTCCATCGCGACCGGGCGCCCAGTGCTCGCCGAGGTCATGCGCGCGGTCGGCAACACCGTCACGCTCGCGATTGCGGCCGCCATCATCGGCTTCACCATGGGCATCCTGCTCGGCCTGATCGCCGGCTATTTCCGCGAGACCTGGATCGACAAGGTCGCGACCTCCTTCGCCATCGCCGGCGTGTCCGTGCCGCATTACTGGCTCGGCATGCTGCTCGTCATCATCTTCTCGGTGCAGCTGAACTGGCTGCCCGCGGTCGGCGCCGGCCCCAGCGGCTCCAACTCCTGGGCCTGGGACTGGGCGCACCTGAAATATCTGGTGCTGCCGGCAATCACGACCTCGGTGATTCCCATGGGCATCGTCACCCGCACGGTGCGTGCGCTGACCGGCGACATCCTCTCTCAGGATTTCGTCGAGGCCCTGCGCGCAAAGGGCCTGCATGAGCGCGGCGTGTTCCGTCACGTCGTCAAGAACGCCGCACCCACCGCGCTCGCGGTGATGGGCCTCCAGTTGGGTTATATGCTCGGCGGCTCGATCCTGATCGAGACCGTGTTCTCCTGGCCGGGCTCCGGCTTCCTGCTCAACTCCGCGATCTTCCAGCGCGACCTGCCGCTGCTGCAGGGCACGATCCTGATCCTGGCGCTGTTCTTCGTCTTCCTCAATCTCCTGGTCGACATCGCGCAAGCCGCGATCGACCCGCGCATCAAGCGGGGCTAGCGATGAGCGAGCTTCCGTTGTCCGCCACCGCCGACGCCGCGCTGCAGGCTGCGCCCGCCACCAAGGCGCGCGGCTATTGGGCGACTGTCGGCCGCCGCATCATGCGCGACAAGGTCAGCATGGCCTGCGCGCTGGTGCTGCTGCTGATCGTCCTCTCCGCGATCCTCGCGCCATGGCTGGGTCTCGAAGATCCCTACAAGGGCTCGATGATCCGCCGCCTGCGCCACATCGGCACCCCTGGCTATCCGCTCGGTACCGACGAGCTCGGCCGCGACATGCTGGCCCGGCTGGTCTATGGCGGGCGGCTGTCGCTGGTCATCGGCATCCTGCCCGTGATCCTCGCTTTCTGCATCGGCACCTCGCTCGGCATCATCGCCGGCTATGTCGGCGGCAAGCTCAACACCGCGATCATGCGCACCGTGGACGTGTTCTACGCGTTCCCGTCGGTGCTGCTGGCGATCGCGATCTCCGGCGCGCTCGGGGCCGGCATCCTCAACTCCATCGTGGCGCTCACCATCGTGTTCGTGCCGCAGATCACCCGCGTCGCCGAGAGCGTCACCACGGGCGTGCGCAACATGGATTTCGTCGAGGCCGCGCGCGCCTCCGGCGCCGGCGCCTTCACCATCATGCGCGTGCACATCCTCGGCAACGTGCTCGGAGCGATCTTCGTCTATGCGACCAGCCTGATCTCGGTCTCGATGATCCTGGCCGCCGGTCTCTCCTTCCTCGGCCTCGGCACAAAACCGCCGGAGCCGGAATGGGGCCTGATGCTGAACACGCTGCGCACCGCGATCTACGTCAATCCCTGGGTCGCAGCACTCCCCGGCGCGATGATCTTCGCGGTCTCGATCTGCTTCAATCTGCTCTCGGACGGCCTGCGCAGCGCCATGGACATCAGGAACTAGACCATGAGCGAGAGCAACACATCCGTCACCATGCTGGAGCCCGTCGAGGACGTCGGCGGCGTCGCGCAGCCGCTGCTTCAGGTCAACGGTCTGACCAAGCACTTCCCGGTGCGCGGCGGGCTGTTTGCCGCCAAGCGCACCGTGCGCGCCGTCGACAACGTCTCCTTCTCCGTCGCCAAGGGCGAGACCGTCGGCATTGTCGGCGAGTCCGGCTGCGGCAAGTCCACCACCGCGCGCCTGCTGATGCATCTGATGCCGTGCGATGACGGCGACATCATCTATGACGGCATGACCGTCGGCCAGTCGCTGAGCCTGCGCGAGCTGCGCCGCGGCATGCAGATGGTGTTCCAGGATTCCTACGCCTCGCTCAATCCACGCCTGACCATCGAGGAATCCATCGCCTTCGGCCCCAAGGTTCACGGCATGGCCGATGGCGCGGCGCGGGCGCTGGCGCGCGAGCTGCTCGGCAAGGTGGGCTTGCGCCCGGAAAACTTCGCCAACCGCTATCCGCACGAGATCTCCGGCGGCCAGCGCCAGCGCGTCAACATCGCCCGCGCGCTCGCGCTGTCGCCGCGGCTGGTGATCCTGGACGAAGCTGTCTCCGCGCTCGATAAGTCCGTCGAGGCGCAGGTGCTGAACCTGCTCGCCGATCTCAAGCGCGAGTTCGGCCTGACCTATCTCTTCATCAGCCACGACCTCAATGTCGTCCGCTACATCAGCGACCGCGTGCTGGTGATGTATCTCGGCGAAGTCGTCGAGCTCGGCCCGGTCGACCAGGTCTGGGACAATCCGGCGCACCCCTATACGCGCGCGCTGCTCGCCGCGATGCCGTCGTCCGATCCCGACCGCCGCACCGAAAAGCCGCCGATTACAGGCGATCCGCCCAATCCGATCGATCCTCCCCCGGGCTGCCGCTTCCACACCCGCTGCGCGTTTGCGGAGCCGCTCTGCGCAAATGCCGCACCAAAGCTCACCGCCGTCGATACAATGGGCCACGAGGCCGCGTGCTACATGGCGATCCCGGGTTCAGGCCACAGCCGCGCGCCCGCAGGGGAGACAGCATGACAAGACCGACACCAAAAGAGATCAAGCCGATTGCGCAAGTCTCGGGCATTCCGGTGGACGATGAGATCGCAGCGCGCATCTCCAACGCCATCGGACCCGCCTTCGAGGGTTTCGAAGCCATCGCCGGCACGCTGCCCTTCGACCTCGAGCCCGCGTCCTACGTTCTCGCGCAGACGCAGAAGGTGTCGAAATGAGCCGCGAGCCTGCCTTCATGTCGCTCACCGAGGTCGCGCGTGCGATCGCGATGAAGCAGCTGTCCTCGCATGAGGTGACCCGCGCGCTGCTGCACCGCATCGGGCAATGGCAGCCCCATCTCAACGCCTTCATGTCGATCGAGGCGGAGGCTGCGCTGAAGGCGGCCGATGCCGCCGATGCCGAGCTCGCCAAGGGCAATGCTCGTGGACCGCTGCACGGCGTGCCGCTCGCGCACAAGGACATGTATTACGACGCGGGCCATGTCGCGACCTGCGGCTCGCTGATCCGCCGCGATTTCGTGCCTGCCGTGACGTCCACGGCCTTGCAGCGGCTGAAGGACGCCGGCCAGGTCCGCTTGGGCACGTTGCACCTCGCCGAATTCGCCTATGGCCCGACCGGGCACAACGCCCATTACGGCCCGGTGCGCAATCCCTGGAACGTCGCCCATATCACCGGCGGCTCGTCGTCGGGCTCCGGCTCCGCGGTCGCAGCGCGCCTGACCTATGCGGCGCTCGGCTCCGACACCGGCGGCTCGATCCGCATGCCCGCGCATTTCTGCGGCGTCACCGGTCTCAAGACCACCGTCGCCCGCGTCAGCCGCGCCGGCGCGATGCCGCTCTCGCAATCGCTCGACACCGTCGGCCCGCTGGCGCGGACCGCCGAGGATTGCGCGTTGCTGCTGGCGCTGATGGCCGGTCCCGATCCCGAGGATCCGACCTGCAGCCACGAGCCGCTGTCGGACTATGTCGCTGCGACCAAGGGCTCGCTGAAGGGCCTCAAGATCGGCGTGCCTGCGTCCTTCTACGTCGACGATCTCGACGGCGAGGTCGCGCGCGTGCTGGACGAGACCATCGCGGTGCTCAAGCGCGAGGGCGCCGACATCGTCAAGGTCGAGCTGCCGGACCAACGGCAATTGTCCTCGGCAAGCCAGCTCGTGCTCGCCGCGGAAGCCGCCGCCTTCCACAAGCGCTGGATGATCGAGCGTCCGCAGGATTACGGCGCGCAGGTGCTGATGCGGCTGCAGAACGGCCTCACCGTTCCCGCCATCACCTATCTGGAGGCGATGCGCTGGCGCGGGCCCGCGCTCGCCGCGCACAATGCCGCCACCGCGGGCGTCGACGCGATCATCGCACCGGCTTCGCCGGTGCCGGCGCCGACCATCGAGGAGAGCGATGTCGGCGGCGGGCCGAACGCGCCGGCGATGGTGCAGCGGCTGACGCTGTTCACCCGCCCGGTGAACTTCCTCGGTCTGCCGTCGCTGACGATTCCCTCGGGCTTCACCAAGAGCGGCTTGCCCGTGGGCATGCAGCTGATCGGCCGCTCCTTCGATGAAGCGACCCTGCTCACCATCGGCGCCGCCTTCCAGCGCGTCACCGACTATCACGACCGGATACCCAAACTGCCGTCATGACAAAACTCGTCGACATCTCAGGCCTCAACATCCGCTTCACCGGCGAACGCACGGTCTATGCCGTGAACGATCTCAATCTTTCGCTGGGTGACGGCGAGGTGCTGGGCCTGCTCGGCGAATCCGGTTCGGGCAAGAGCGTGACGCTGCGTGCGTTGATGCGGCTATTGCCGAAGAAGCGCACGCAGATCACGGGCAAGGTCAACGTCATGGGACGCGACGTGCTCGCCATGAATGACGAGGAGCTGTCGTCGTTCCGCGGCCAGACCGTCTCGATGATCTTCCAGGAGCCGGCGCTCGCGCTCGATCCGGTCTACACCATCGGCGCGCAGATCGCCGAAAGCGTCGTGCGCCACGAGGGCAAGAGCTATGCGGAAGGGCGCGCGCGGGCGCTCGAGATGCTCGAGGTCGTGCGCATTCCCTCGGCCAAACGGCGGCTAGATGCCTATCCGCACGAGATGTCCGGCGGCATGCGCCAGCGCGCGATGATCGCGCTCGCGCTGGCCTGCCGTCCAAAGATCCTGCTGGCGGACGAGCCGACCACGGCGCTCGATGCCACCGTGCAGATCCAGATCCTGCTGCTGCTGCGCGAGCTGCAGCGCGAGTTCGGCATGTCCGTGATCTTCGTCACCCACGACATCGGCGTCGCCATCGAGATCTGCGACCGCGTCGCGGTGATGTATGCCGGCCAGATTGTGGAGCAGGGGACTCTTCGCGACATCGTCCGCACCCCGGTGCACCCCTATGCCAAGGGCCTGCTCGCCTCGACCATCCACGGCGCGAAGCGCGGCGCTCGCCTCGAGACCATCCCCGGCACCCCGCCCTCGCTGGCCGAAAAGCCCCACAACTGCTCCTTCGCCCCCCGCTGCAAGCTCGCCGAGCCGCGCTGCCTGGAGCAATTGCCGGCCAATGTCGAGGTCGGCCCGGGTAGGGCGGCAAGGTGCGTGCTGGCGGCGACGTAGCGGCGCTCTCCGTCGCGGGTGCTATTTGATCTTGCCAATGTGAGCTGAGCTGCGGCCCCGCACACAACTGCGCTCCCTCCCCCCTTGCGGGGGAGGGCGGGGGAGAGGGGTAGCCACGAACTCAGACCTCGCCCGCGGCCACCCCTCTCCCTGCCCCTCCCCCGCAAGGGGGGAATGAGAGAGACGTGCGTCCCTCACTTTCGCAAAATCTGAGCGCAGCGCAGCCCTTGCGCCCCTTTCCAAAATTCCTCCACGACAACATCGAGTTGTCACACGTCACCCCACGCAGACCGCCCGACGCGCTTCTACTGTGCATGGGGTTGTTTTCGAACTTTTTGTCTTCGAAAGGCGCAACCGGGATCGCAGGGAACGCATTCAGACCCCGTTCATCCCGGTTCCCGTTCCATGCCGGGCATTCAAGGAGAGGGACCTCACTTATGTACATTTCCAACGAAGGCCTGCTCGTCATCCTGTTCGTCGGCCTCGTCGCCGGCTGGCTCGCGGGCAAGGTGGTGCGCGGAACCGGGTTCGGCATCATCGGCGACATCGTTGTCGGCGTCGCCGGCGCACTGGTCGCGAGCTTCCTGTTTCCGAAGCTCGGCATCCGGCTCGGCACCGGCCTCGTCTCCGAGATCATCTATTCCGCCATCGGCGCGGTGATCCTGCTGCTGGTGGTTCGGCTGGTCCGCGGCGGCGGGCGGTTCTAGCCATTGGCGGGACGGCCGAACATTTCGCCTCTCCCCTGCTGGGGAGAGGCCGCGATCTCTGCTATAAAAAGCCGCAAAGACTGTGAAATACCGGATTTGCGTGCGGGGCCGTCAGGGCTAGATGTGGTCCATCGGACTCCCGGGTTAATTCGACTGCGCGGGGTCGCAGGTGAATACGATATTAATTCGGGTCGCTTACCCTGAACCGCCTGTGAAATCAGGGGCTTTGCCCCTCATCTGAAAGAGATCAGACTGATGGCAGCCCTACCTGGCGTCCGCCGTTCAGAGCTCGGGGACGCCTTGCGCGCTTGTCGCACGGCCTTCGTCGGCGTCGGCTTGATGAGCTGCATGATCAACCTGCTTTATCTGACCGGGTCGATCTTCATGCTGGAGGTCTACGACCGGGTGCTGCCGAGCCGCAGCATCCCGACCCTGGTCGGCCTGATCATCCTCGCCGGCTTCCTCTACATGGCGCAGGGCGTGCTCGACATGATCCGCAACCGGATCCTGGGGCGGGTCGGGACCTCGCTCGACGAAGCGCTCAACAAGCGGGTGTTCGACACCATCGTTCGCCTGCCGCTCCTGGTCGGCAACCGCAACGAGGGCCTGCAGCCGTTGCGCGACCTCGACAATGTCCGCTCCTTCCTCGGCGGCATGGGCCCGAGCGCGTTCTTCGACCTGCCCTGGCTGCCGCTCTACCTCGCCATCTGCTTCGCCTTCCACGTCATGATCGGCCTCACCGCCCTGGTCGGCGCCATCATCCTGGTGGGTCTGACCATCGTCACCGAGTTCCTGTCGCGCCAGCCGGCGAAGGAGGCGATGGGCCTTGCCGCCCAGCGCAACGACATCGCCCAATCCAGCCGGCGCAATGCCGAGGTGATGGTGTCGATGGGGATGACCGGCCGCATGAACGCGCGCTGGAGCGAGGCCAACGAAAAATACCTCGGCGGCAACCAGCGTGCGAGCGACGTCGCGGGCGGCCTCGGTGCGGTCGCAAAAGTGCTGCGCATGATGCTGCAGTCGGCCGTGCTCGCGGTCGGCGCCTATCTCGTCATCCATCAGGAGGCGACCGCCGGCATCATCATCGCCGGCTCGATCCTCTCCGCCCGCGCGCTCGCGCCGGTCGATCTCGCCATCGCGCACTGGAAATCCTTCGTCGCGGCGCGCCAGAGCTGGCAGCGCCTCACACGCCTCCTGGAGCAGATGCCGGCGCAGGCGATGCCGACCCAGCTCCAGCCGCCCACCAGCCGCCTCGCGGTCGAGGGCCTCGCCATGGTGGCGCCGGGCGACCAGCGCATCATCGTGCAGGACGTCACCTTCGCGCTCGCCGCCGGCAACGGCCTCGGCGTGATCGGGCCGAGCGGCTCCGGCAAATCCTCGCTGATCCGCGCCCTCGTCGGCGTCTGGCAGCCGGTGCGCGGCAAGGTCAGGCTCGACGGCGCGGCGCTCGACCAATGGTCGTCTGACGCGCTCGGCCGCCACATCGGCTACCTGCCGCAGGACGTCGAGCTGTTCGGCGGCACCATCGCGCAGAACATCGGCCGCTTCGATCCCGAGGCCACCTCCGACGGCATCATCGCCGCGGCGAAAGAGGCCGGCGTGCACGAGATGATCATCAAGATGCGCGAGGGCTACAACACGCAGGTCGGCGAGCAGGGCGGCGCGCTGTCGGCAGGTCAGGCCCAGCGCGTGGCGCTGGCACGTGCGCTCTACGGCAATCCGTTCCTGATCGTGCTCGACGAGCCCAATTCCAACCTCGACACCGAAGGCGACGAGGCGCTGACCCGCGCCATCCGCTCCGCGCGCGAGCGCGGCGCCATCGTCATCGTGGTGGCGCATCGCCCGATCGGCGTCGAGGCGGTCGACCAGATCCTGGTGCTGCGCGACGGCCGCATGCAGGCCTTCGGCCCCAAGGAGCAGGTGCTCGCCCAGGTGCTGCAGCCGCGCGCGACGCCGCCGGCGCCGATCAAGGTCGTCAGTGAAGGCGGAGTGACCAAGTCATGAGCACGATGGCGATCGGTGGCGGGAAGCCCGCTGCCAAGAGGACTGTGCGTGATTCCATCAAGCTGCATCTGATGCTCGGTCTCGGCATCGTGCTGGTCCTGGTCGTCGGCCTCGGCGGCTGGGCCTCCACGGTGCTGATCTCGGGCGCGCTGATCGCGCCGGGCCAGATCGTGGTCGAGTCCAACGTCAAGAAGGTGCAGCACCCGACCGGCGGCGTGGTCGGCGAGCTGCGCGCCCGCGACGGTGACGTGGTCAGGGCCGGCGACATCGTGGTGCGGCTCGACGACACCGTGACCCGGGCGAACCTCGCCATCGTCACCAAGAATCTCGACGCCGCGCTGGCGCGCACCGCGCGGCTGCAGGCCGAGCAGCGCGGTCTCGACAAGATCGAGTTTCCGCAATCCCTGCTCGATCGCAGCAGCGACCCTGATGTCAAGGCGCTGATCTCCGCCGAGACCAAGCTGTTCGAGGTCCGCGTCAACGGCCGTGCCGGCCAGAAGGCGCAGCTGCGCGAGCGCGTGCTGCAGCTCAACGAGGAAATCGAAGGCCTGTCCGCGCAGGAGACGGCCAAGGACAAGGAGATCGGGCTGGTCCAGAACGAGCTCACCGGCGTGCGCGATCTCTACGACAAGCGTCTGGTGCAGATCTCGCGCCTGACCCAGCTCGAACGCGACAGCGCCCGCCTCAATGGCGAGCGCGCGCAATACATCGCCTCCCGCGCGCAGGCCAAGGGCAAGATCACAGAGACCGAGCTTCAGATCATCCAGGTCGACAAGGACATGGTGAGCGAGGTCTCCAAGGACCTGCGCGAGACCAACGACAAGATCGGCGAGCTGATCGAGCGCAAGGTCGCCGCCGAGGACCAGCTCCGCCGCGTCGACATCCGCGCGCCGCAGGACGGCATGGTGCTGCAATCGACCGTGCACACGGTCGGCGGCGTCGTCACCGCCGGCGACACGCTGATGCTGATCGTGCCGCAGGCCGACGACCTCCAGGTCGAGGCCAAGGTCAATCCGGTCGACATCGACAAGCTGCAGATCGGCCAGAAGACGTTGCTGCGCCTGTCCGCCTTCAACCAGCGCACCACGCCGGAGCTCAACGGCGTCGTCAGCCGCGTCTCGCCCGACGTCACCACCGAGCAGCGCACCGGCCAGATGTACTACACCATCCGCGTCTCGATGCCGCCGGAAGAGATCGCCCGTCTCGGCGACGTCAAGATCATCCCCGGCATGCCCGTGGAAGCCTTCGTCCAGACCGGCGACCGCACCATGCTGTCCTATCTGATGAAGCCGCTGCACGATCAGCTGATGCGGGCCTTCCGCGAGAAGTGACGCGCGAAAGCGCGTCATCCCGGAGCGCGCTGAGCGCGCATCCGGGATCTGGAGCCACAGACTCGCTCCCGTAGGGTGGGCAAAGGCGCGGCGCGCCGTGCCCACGACCTTTCGCATCACGCGCATTGGTGGGCACGCTTCGCTTTGCCCACCCTACGGCACCTCGGCTTGCAATGGCGGCGCTCGTAGGGTGGGTTAGGCGAAGCCGTAACCCACCACGTCTCGATCCGCGGAAGCAGAAGTGGTGGGTTACGCTGCGCTAACCCACCCTACGGCACCTTCTTCTTTGCTATAGTTCGACTCGAAGCCCAAGCAACCCGGCGGTCGAACAATGCAATCCCCTCCGTCCATCGCCACCAAATCCTTCTCCGACGCATCCGCGGCCGTTGCCCGCCTCGAAGAGATCTACGAGCGCAACACCAAGTTCCTGCGCGACCGGTTCGAGGCCTATGTCGGCGGCGAGGCCGTCACCACGCGCGTGCGGGCCTATTATCCCTTCGTCCGTCTCACCACCGCGACGCATGCGCGGCTGGACTCGCGGCTCGCCTACGGTTTCGTCGCCGGGCCCGGCGTGCACGAGACTAGCGTGACGCGGCCGGATCTGTTCCGCAGCTACCTCACCGAGCAGATCGGGCTGCTGATCCAGAATCACGGCGTGCCCGTGGAGATTGGCGAATCCGCCGAGCCGATCCCGATTCACTTCGCCTATCGCCGCGACATCAACATCGAAGCCGCCATCACCACCAGCGAGAACTCGCCGGTGACGCGCTCGCTGCGCGATGCGTTCGACGTGCCTGATCTCGCCACCATGGACGATGCCATCGCCGACGGTACCTTTCAGCTGCAGGCGGGCGCGCCCGAGCCGCTGTCGCTGTTTCGCGCGGCCCGCATCGATTACTCGCTGCGCCGGCTCTATCACTACACCGGCACCGATCCCGAACATTTCCAGAATTTTGTGATCTTCACCAACTACCAGTTCTATGTCGATGCCTTCGCGGAGCTCTGCCAGCAACGGCTCCAGTCCGGCGAGGCCGGCCTCGATGCGTTCGTCGCGCCCGGCAATGTGATAACTCGGAACGACGGAAGCACGACAGGAACGGCGCCGGTGCGCACGCCGAACATGCCGGCCTTTCATCTCGTCGCGCCTGATTATCGCGGCATCACGCTGATCAACATCGGTACCGGCCCGTCCAACGCGCGCAACGTCACCGACCACGTCGCGGTGCTGCGGCCGCATGCCTGGCTGATGCTCGGCCATTGCGCGGGCCTTCGCAACACGCAGCGGCTCGGCGACTACGTGCTGGCCCATGGCTATGTGCGCGAGGACCATGTGCTCGACCGCGAGCTGCCGCTGTGGGTGCCGATCCCGGCGCTGGCCGAGATGCAGGTCGCGCTCGAGGAGGCCGTCGAGGACGTCACGGGCCTCGAAGGTTTCGAGCTCAAGCGCCTGATGCGCACCGGCACCGTCGCGAGCGTCGACAACCGCAATTGGGAGATCTCGGGGCCGGAGGTGATCCGCCGCATGTCGCAATCGCGCGCGGTGGCGCTCGACATGGAATCGGCCGCGATCGCCGCCAACGGCTACCGCTTCCGCGTTCCCTACGGCACGCTGCTCTGCGTCTCCGACAAGCCGCTGCACGGCGAGATCAAGCTCGCCGGCATGGCCAGCGAATTTTACCGCCGCCGCGTCGGCCAGCATCTCGAGATTGGCCTCAAGGCACTGGAGCGGCTGAAGCAGCAGGAATCAGAGCGGCTGCATTCGCGAAAGCTGAGAAGCTTTGCCGAGGTGGCGTTCCAGTAAAGGACAACAGAACTGTCGTACGAGCGCTGACGTCTCCGTGAGCGCAGTGTCCGGAATATTGCTGCCGAGGCAGGGTTATCGATTCGTCCGGGGCCGCATGAAGCAGGACAGGAGACGAAGATGTTCACTGGGATGATCAGGCTCGTCGCACTCGGCACTTTTGCGGCAGCGCTGTTGACCTCGCCGGCGTTCGCCGCGGGCGGAGGCGGCGGTGGAGGAGGAGGCGGTGGCAGCATCAGCTCCACCGATCCTTATGCCGGCGCCTATTCGGATCAGAAGCCGCAGCCAGCCTATCCGAAGCGGCCGGGCACGAAGGCAACCCAGAAGGGCAAGAAGCCGGGCAACCAGTCCAGTATCGACGATCCCGCTTTCGCCGCCGGTTACCGCGCCGCCTATGACACCATCTACGAGCGCAACGACTATGCGGCCGCGATCGCGCAGTTGAAGTCGCTCGGCCATGACGATCATCCGAACGTCGCCAACCTCATCGGCTACTCCTACCGCAAGCTCGGCGACTACGAGCAGTCGAAGGTCTGGTACGAGCGCGCGTTGCAGGCCGATCCGAACCACGTGCTGACATGGCAATATTATGGACTGTGGCAGCTCGAGCGGGGCAACCGCGAGCAAGCGCTCTATCACCTCGGCCGGATCGCATCCATCTGCGGGACGGACTGCGAGGAATATCGATCGCTGGCCGCGGCACTCGACAAGCCGACCGGAGCGGCGCTCGTCTACTGAACTCGGAGCGTGGCCGACTGACGGGAGTGCTCCGTTGAAGAGCGTCGGATGACCGTCATGTCCCCTGGCGCGGGTGGTGACAACGCGGCAGATTTTCAGCATTGTCCCGTTCGGGGGTGCGAACGGGACAATTGGATGCCGCTGACGCGCGACAGGATTATCGGCCACGACCTCGAACGTCTGGCATTTCGCTTCACCATGCTGAACGATGGCGAGGTCGTTGACTGTCAGATCAGCGATGCCGCGATGGACGAACTCGCAGGCATGCAAGGCACGGAAAGCAGCGCGCGGCAGGCGCAGTTCCTGTCCTTGCGCGAAACCATCGAGCGGATTGCATCGGATCTCTACGACGAGGCGCCGCGGGTACAGGGATACGTGGTGCGGATCTTCATGCGGCATTTGGGGCGGTGAGGTAGAGTGTCCCCACAATGTCGTCCTGGCGAAAGCCAGGACCCATACCGCGAGGTCTATCTGTTGCGGATGGTGACCATCCCGAAGAACCACTCCTCGCCAAACTTCTCCCTGGGGTAATGGGTCCTGGCTTTCGCCAGGACGACACCGGGGATGGGGAGCGGCCCCTCCGTCTCACCCTCATTCCGTCACTCCTCCAGCTTCCTCAACAACAACTGCATCGCCGTCGCCGCGAACACTTCCATGTTCGCGAACCGGTCGTTGCTTCCCGTCTCCAGCGTCATCACCTCCGACGCAGGCCCGGTGATCGCCATGCAGCTATGGCCGGCGGCGTCGCCGTAGCGGTTGCCGGTGGGGCCGGCGGCGCCGGTCTCGGACAGGCCCCAGTCGCTGCCGAAGCGGGTGCGCATCCGCTCGGCCAGCAATTGCGCGTAAGGCTCGGACGACGAACGAAAGCCCTTCATTCCTTCATCCGAAATATCCATCAGCGCGCGCCGTGCCTCGCGCGTGTAGACCACGGCGCCGCCGAGGAAGTAGGCGGATGCGCCGGGCACCGCGAGGAGGCTGGCCGAGATCAGGCCGCCGGCCGATGATTCGGCGACTGCAATGGTCTGTTTGCGCGCGATCAGTCGGGCTGCGACCTGTTCCGCGATGGCAACGAGCTCTTTCATTCCGTAACCCCTTATCCCTTCGCAACTGAGCCCAGCCTTCCTAGCATATGACAGCAGGCTTGGCCGAGTTGCGGGCGACGGGCAGGCCTGCTTCAATGGCGGAAAGAAAGAGCGGCCAGGCGCCGCTCGCAACAAGACGAGGAAACGTGCGAGGAAACGTGAAGGAGACGTCATGGCGTCCCTGATCGCCGGCGGCATCGATTGTGATGTGCATCCGGCCGTGCCGCATCTGACCAGCCTGCTGCCGTACCTGAACGACTATTGGCGCGATCAGGTGACGACACGCGGCATGGTCGATCTCGTCTCGCAATCCTATCCGCAGAACTCACCGATCACGGCGCGTCCGGACTGGCGCCCGGAGAAGGGCAAGCCCGGCGAGAGCCTGCCGGACATGCAGCGCCATGTGCTCGATCCCTTCCAGCTCAGCTACGCCATCTGCAATCCGCTCTACGGCGTGCAGATGGTGTTTTCCGAGGACATGCAGGCCGCCTTCTGCCGTGCGCTGAACGACTGGCTGGCGAAGGAATGGCTTGACCACGATGCACGACTGCGCGGCTCGATCGTGATCCCGACGCAAAACATCGAGAAGGCCGTCGCCGAGATTGAGCGCTGCGCGCCGGACCGCCGCTTCGTGCAAGTCCTGATGCTGGTGATGGGCGACACGCCGCTCGGCAAGCGCGCGCTGTGGCCGATCTATGAGGCCGCGGAACGGCTCGATTTGCCGATCGGCGTCCACGCCGGTTCCGCCTATCACAATCCGCCGACCGCGGTGGGGTGGGGCTCCTACCACATCGAGGATTATGTCGGCCAGGCCCAGGCGTTCCAGACCCAGCTCACGAGCCTGATCGTCGAGGGCGTGTTCGCCAAATATCCGCGTCTCAAAATGGTGATGCTGGAATCCGGCGTCTCATGGATCTCGCCCTATCTCTGGCGGCTGCACAAGTTCTGGCGTGGGGTACGGATGGAGACGCCGTGGGTCGATCGCGCGCCGCTGGAACTTGTGCGCAGCAACATCCGCTTTTCGTTACAGCCATTTGATGCACCGCCGCAGCCGGAGACATTAATTCGCCTGTTTGAGCATATGCAGTCGGACGAATTGGTCTTATTCTCCACGGACTATCCGCACTGGCAGTTCGACGGCCTGGACGCGCTGCCCGAAGGTCTGTCCCCCGATCTCGTGCGCAAGATCATGATCGACAATCCGCATGCAACCTATCCCCGCCTGAAATGAGCCCGCTGCCAAAGGAGGCAAGGCGATGAATATCCAGTTCCGCGAGAACCAAGAAGCCGCTTCCACGCTGACCGCCAAAACCGCCATCGCGGACTGCGACATCCACCCGGCACGCGCCACCCGCACCGAGCTCTATCCCTACCTTGCCAAACGTTGGCAGCATCATCTCGAAATCTACGGCGTCCATGCCTATCAGGGCATGATGGAAGGCCCGCCTTATCCGAAGGCCCAGCCCAACGCCTCGCGCCGCGACGCCTATCCGCCGGAAGGCGGCCCGCAGGGCTCCTCGCTTTCCTTCATGCAGCAGCAATTGCTCGATCCCAACAATGTGCAGTTAGGGGTGCTCAATCCGCTCAACACCGGGCAAGGCATCCGCAATCACGAGCTCTCGGCCGCGCTGTGCTCCGCCATCAACGACTGGCAGATCGACAAATGGACCAGCAAGGACAAGCGGCTGAAAGCCTCCATCGTCGTCGGCAATGAGGATGGCCTCGCTGCTGCGGCCGAGATCCGCGAGCGCGCCGGCGACAAGAATTTCGTGCAGGTGCTGCTGCTCAGCCGCAATGTCGAGCCGCTTGGCCAGCGCCGCTACTGGCCGATCTACCAGGCCGCGGAAGAGGCAGGCTTGCCCGTCGGCGTCCACGCCTTCGGCTTCGGCGGCAATCCGATCACGCCGTCGGGCTGGCCGTCCTATTACATCGAGGAGATGGTCGGCCATTCGCAGTGCCAGCAATCGGCGCTGGCGAGCCTGGTGCTGGAAGGCGTGTTCGAGCGCTTCCCGAAACTGAAGATGGTGATGATCGAGGCCGGCTTCGGCTGGGCGCCGTCACTGGCGTGGCGGCTGGACAAGGTCTGGCAGCGGCTGCGCAGCGAGGTGCCGCATGTCAAACGGCCGCCGTCGGAATATATCCGCGAGCAGGTGTGGTGGACGACGCAGCCGATGGAGGATCCGGAGCGGCGCGAGGATCTGTTCGACGTCATCAAATGGATCGGCTGGGACCGCCTGTTGTTCGCGACCGACTATCCGCATTGGGATTATGACGAGCCGTCGCGCGTGCTGCCGGCCGGCGTCAGCGAAGCCAATCGCGAGGCGTTCTATCTCGGCAACGCAAAGAAGCTGTACGGGATAAATTGATGGCGCGGCATGTGATCGCGCCGGTCGACGAGCTTCCGCCCGGCACGCGAAAATTCCTGGAGATCGACGGCCGGCCGATCGCGGTCTTCAACATCAAGGGCGAATATTTCGGCCTGATGAACCGCTGCCCGCATCAGGGCGCGGCATTGTGCGAGGGGCCGCTGATCGGCCTCGCGCAGTCGAGCAATCCCGGCGAGATCGAGTACACCAAGCTCGGCGAGATCATCCGCTGCCCTTGGCACGGCTGGGAGTTCGACATCCGCACCGGCCAGTCCTACTGCGACCCCCGCCGCTTCCGCGTGAAGGCCTATCCGGCCCATGTCGAGCCCGGCGCGAGCGTGGTGAAGGGGCCGTATGTCGCGGAGACGATCCCGGTCAGGATCGAGAGCGATTACGTGGTGGTGGAGCTGTAGCTCCACGCCGCGCCGGCAGTGCACTCCCTCGCCCCGTTCTTACGGGGAGAGGGTTGGGGTGAGGGGCCTCTCTCCGCACGAGCGGTCGTCGAGAGACCTGTACCCGGAATTCAAGCTGCGCTTGACTTCCGACCTCTCCCCGCAGGCGGGGAGAGGCGAAGACAGAGCGCGCCCCGGAATGACACTCAGCTAATGCCCCGCAACCGGCTCCGCCGCCGTATCATAGGTCGGCACCGCCTTGCCGCCGCCGCGGTACACGATCGAGGCCGCGATGATGCCGAGCAGCGCCGCGAACATCAGCCAGGCGCCGGGCGCGGCCTTGTTGCCGGTGTGCTCGATCAGCCAGGTCGAGGCGAACGGCGTGAAGGTGCCGAACAGGGCGGCGGCGAGCGCGAAGGCGAGCGAGAAGCAGGTCGTGCGCACATGCGCGGGCACGATCTCGACCAGCGCGCCGAGCATGGTGCCGCTGTACATGCCGAAATAGAACGAGAACATCATCTCGACCGCGAGCAGCTTGCCGAAGGTCGGCGCGGCCACCAGCCAGGACAGCGCCGGATAGGCGGTGAGGAGCGAGAGCGAGGCGATCGCGATCAGCACCGGCTTGCGGCCGATGCGGTCGGACAGCGCGCCGCCGACCGGGTTCCAGATGAAGTTGGTCACCGCCACCAGCAGCGTGACCAGCAGCGCATCCTGCGTCGACAGCTTCAGCACCGTCTTGCCGAAGGTCGGCGTGTAGACGGTGACGAAGTAGAACGTCGTCGTGGTCAGGATCGCGATCATCATGCCCAGGATGACGATGCGCCAGTTGGCGAGCGCGGAGCCGAACACCTCGCTCGCGGTCGGATGCTTCTTCATGGCGAGGAAGGCCGGTGTTTCCTCCAGCGTACGGCGCAGGAAGAAGATCAAGGGAATGATCAGGCAGCCGACGAAGAAGGGAATGCGCCAGCCCCAGGCGGCGACCGTGTCGGCCGGCATCACTTCGGAGAGGACAAAGCCGAGGATCGAGGCCACGAAGATCGCGACCTGCTGGCTCGACGACTGGAACGAGGTGTAGAAGCCGCGATTGCCGGGCGTCGATATCTCCGCGAGATACACCGACACGCCGCCGAGCTCGACGCCGGCGGAGAAGCCCTGCAGCAGCCGGCCGATCAGCACGATGACGGGCGCTGCGATGCCGATGGTCGCGTAGCTCGGGCAGAACGCGATGACGACGGTGCCGATGGCCATGATGCCGAGCGTGACGATCAGGCCCTGACGGCGGCCGATGCGGTCGATATAGGCCCCGAGCACGATGGCGCCGACGGGGCGCATCAAGGCGCCGAGCCAGAACACGCCGAACGTGTTGAGCAGCGACGCCGTCTCGTTGGTCGAGGGGAAGAACGCCTTGCCGATCGCGGCGGCGTAGAAGCCGAACAGGAAGAAATCGAACTGCTCGAGGAAATTGCCGCTGGTTGCGCGCAGGATCGCGCCGATGCGCGACTTGATCTCGGGCGGATTGGTTGAGACGGCTGGTCCAGCCATGACGTTGCTCCCCTTGGAAAGGCGTGGCCGGACCGGAACTCATTTCACGGCAAGGCGACAGATTAAGCTGCGACAATCTGTCCTACCCCTTCCCGCGCGGGGCGGGGGGAGTCAATCGGTTTTCGGGAGGAAGCTGATGATTTTTCAGGCTTTATTTTGCGTTGCAGCGACGATCCATTGACGGAACGCGGCCAGCTTCGGCGCCTCGCGGCGGCCCTCCGGGGCGACCAGGTAGAAGCCGGCATCGGCCGGCAGCGCGATCTTGAAGGGCACCACCAGCCGGCCCTTGGCGATGTCGTCCTGCACGTAGGAGGTCCGCCCCATCGCCACGCCGATGCCGTCGATCGCGGCCTGGATGGTCATGAAGATCATGTCGAAGGTGATGCCGGGCTGCCGCGCGATATCAGCCGGCAGGCCCGCCGCCGTCAGCCATAGCCGCCAGTCGTCGCTGTTGGCGTTGGAGGTGTGCAGCAGCGGATAGCCCTTCAGATCCTCGGGCTGGCGCAGCGGCTTGTCTCCTCGAAGGAGAGAGGGACTGCACACCGGAAACAGCTCGTCCGCCATCAGCCAGTCGGCGCGCAGGCCCGGCCATTGCCCGCGCCCGTAGCGGATCGCGGCATCGACATTGTCGCGTTGGAAGTCGACCAGGCTGGTCGAGGTGGTGATGCGGACGTCGATGCCGGGATGCTGCTCCTGGAAATCGGTCAGCCGCGGCAGCAGCCATTTCGCCGCGAGCGAAGCCAGCGTCGACACCGTCAGCACCTTGTCGTCGTCCTTGCGCAAGAGGCGGTCGGTGGCGAGGCGGAGGTCGTTGAAGGCGGCGCGGACGCCCGGGAGATAGTCGCGCGCCTCCGGCGTCAGCGCCAGCGCGCGGTTCTGCCGGACGAACAGGCGGACGCCGAGCTCCTCCTCGAGCCGCCGGATCTGATGGCTGATCGCGGTCTGCGTCACGTTCAGCTCGCTGGCCGCCAGCGTGAAGCTGAGATGGCGCGCGGCGGCCTCGAACGCCCGCAATCCGTTCAGGGAAGGCAATCTGGCAGTCATCTGGCAGCAGGATGCATGACGTTATTTCATGCGAAGGGGTACAAATTGTCGTTTGTGGCAGCGCACTAGGAGGCAGATATTAGCGGTCAAGTTAGCTCAAGGAGCTGAAAATGTCTACTTTGACCCACAATTCGATGACAAATCATCATGCGCCCGGGCTGATCCAGCAGATCGGCGAGACCCTGCATGTCTGGCACGAGCGTTACCGCACCCGGCGCGAGCTCACCCACTGGACCGCCCGTGATCTGCACGACGTCGGGCTGTCGTGGTCCGACATTGCCTACGAGGCCGACAAACCCTTCTGGCGGGCCTGATTGGCCGCCAGGCCGGCGCCGCCTGATCACAGGGGCGCCGGCGGTCCCTTTTCCTTGTTCCGTCTTCCTCTGGTCCCCTTGGGGGCATGTGTCATGAGCAGCCTTCGCCTCGAAGATCTCAAGCAGTATTCGGACACGCTGCAGACCCGGCAGGGTGAGCGGCTCAACGTTCGCTTCGTCGAGCCGCGCGACACCGAGGAGCTTCAGCACTATTTCCGCTCGCTCTCGACCCGTTCCCGCTACAGCCGCTTCTTCGGCGCGATCAGCGAATTGCCGAAGGGACTGCTGCACGACTTTCTCGAGGTCGGGGAACGCGATCGTTTCACCGTCGTCGCGACCAAGATGGTGGACGGTTTCGAGACCATCGTTGCCGAAGCGCGCTATGCGCTTCACGCCGAGACGGCGACGCTCGAGTTTGGCCTGTCGGTCGACGACCGCTGGCAGGGCCATGGCATCGCGACCGCACTGATGAAGAATCTGGAATGCCGTGCCGCCGCGCTCGGCGCCCTGCACATGTTCGGTGACACGCTGCGCTCCAACGAGACCATGATCTCGCTCGCGCGCAAATCCGGCTTCGCCTTCGTCAACCATCCCGACGACTGGAAGCTGGTGCGCTTCGACAAGGAGATCGGTGTCGCGCCGAAAGACATTCCCTGCGCGAGCTGGCGCCTCGCCGCCCTTTCCCGTCAGGCCGACAGCCCCTCAGCCTCGGCCTGACACCACTCCAAGCCCGGCCCTGGCCAAGCCAGAGCCGGGCATTTTTTTTTGCCTTCTCTCAAGCACCGTCGCTGGTGAAGTCGGTCGAGGTCGCAACCGTCCGCCATTCCGCCAGCTCCTTCGCCACGAAAGCGTTCTTCGCCTCGATCCGCTCCACCGTGTCGCTGCCGAGCGGCAGCCGCAGCGGCGGGGTCTTGGCATCGGCGAGCTTCAGGAAGGCCTGCGCCAGCTTGCGCGGGTCGCCGCGCTGGCCGCCATTGACGTCGGCCGCATGCGCGCGGGTCTTGCCGACACTCTCGCTATAGTCCTCGATCTGCATGGCCGTGCGCGACAGCGAGCTTTCGTCGAGGAAGTCGGTGCGGAAGAAGCCCGGCTCGACCACGGTGACCTTGATGCCGAGCGGTGCGACCTCGCCGGCCAGCGCTTCGCTCAAGCCTTCCACCGCAAACTTCGTCGCGCCGTAGACGCCCCAGCCGGGATAGCCGGTGTAGCCGCCGACCGACGAGATGTTGATGATGTGGCCGGAGCGCTGGCGGCGCATATGGGGCAGCACGGCGCGGGTGACACCGAGCAGGCCGAACACGTTCGTGCCGAACAGCTTTTGCGTCTCGGCCTGGCTGGCTTCCTCGATCGCGCCGAGCAAGCCGTAGCCGGCATTGTTGACGAGGATGTCGATGCGGCCGAACCTCTTCACGGCCTGGCCCGCGGCCTCATGCGCCTCGGCCTCGCTGGTGACGTCCAGCCGCGTGGCCAGTAGCCGCTCGTGCGTGCCCAGGCGCGCGGTGACGGTCGACGGGTCGCGCGCGGTCGCAACGACAGCATCGCCAGCCTTGAGAGCTGCCTCGGCGATCAACGCACCAAATCCACGCGAAGCTCCTGTGATGAACCAGACACGCATGATGTTGCCCTTTCCATTTGCGCCCGGCGATGTGCCGAAGCCGATGGGCAAGGTGTAGCGGCTCGCTATAACTGAGATAATCCGCTATATATTTGACAAGCTACTGAGTAAAATTCATCAATGCGGATCGACCCGTCCGACCTCGCGACCTTCCTCGCCATCGCCCGTCACCGCAGTTTTCGCGCGGCGGCGACTGAGCTTGGCGTGACGCCCTCGGCGCTGTCCCATGCCTTGCGCAATATCGAGGAGCGGCTCGGACTGCGGCTCGTCAACCGCACCACTCGCAGTGTCGCGCTCACTGAGGCCGGCGAGCGCCTGTTCGCCCGCATCACGCCGGCCTTCCGCGACATCGACGACGCGCTCGAGGACCTCAACAATTTCCGCGGCAAGCCCGCCGGCACGCTGCGCTTCACCGCCGCGCGCCAGTCGGCGCAGCTCGTGCTGCTGCCGATCGTGACGCGTTTCCTGAAGGAATTCCCAGACGTCAGCGTCGAGATCGTGATCAACGATTCCCTGATCGACATGGTCGCGGCCGGCTTCGATGCCGGCGTGCGCTTCGGCGAGACCATCGCCGCCGACATGATCGCGGTGCCGATCGGCCCGCGGCACCGCTTTGCCGTGGTCGGCTCGCCCGCCTTCTTCAAGACGCACAAGCCGCCCGCCACGCCGCGCGAGCTGAAGGGCCTGCCCTGCATCTGCTACCGCTTCACCTCAGGCGCGCTCTATCACTGGGAGTTCGAGCGCGGCGGCATCGAGCTCGCCATCGATGTCACGGGGCCGCTGACCATGAACGACCAGGATTTGATGGTCGACGCGGCGCTCGACGGTGTCGGCCTCGCTTACGTCTTCGAGCAGCAGGTCGAAGCGCTGCTCGCCAAGCGCAAGCTGGTCCGCGTGCTCGCCGACTGGTGCCCGGCCTATCCCGGCTTCTTCCTGTACTACCCCAGCCGCCGGCAGCTACCAGCCGCGCTGCGCGCGTTCGTGGATTTTGCGCGGACGCCTGCGAAGTAGCCCGGATGGAGCGAAGCGCAATCCGGGGTTCGTGCCACAAGCGCAGGTTTTCCCGGATTACGCTGCGCTCCATCCGGGCTACAGATGACCAACTACTTCCCCGTGAACACCGCCTTGCGCTTCTCGATGAAGGCCTGCACCGCCTCCTTATGATCCGCCGTCGTGGTCAGCCGGATCAGCCGCTCGGCCTCGTGATCTCGCGCCGTTTCGAAATCGAACAGCACGGCCTCGTCGAGATTGTCCTTCATGTAGCGCAGCGCGAGGCGCGGGCCTTCGGCGAGCGATTTGGCCAGCGCGAAGGCTTCGGCCTGCAATTTGTCGCCGGGCACGACGCGGTTGACGAGGCCGATGGCTTCAGCGCGCGCGGCGTCGACGCGGTCGCCGGTGAACATCAGTTCGCGCGCCCGCGCGGTGCCGACGAGGCGGGTGAGCAGCCAGGCGATGCCGTAGTCGCCGCTGAGCGCGATGCGGGCATAGCCGGTGGCGACGAAGGCGGATTGCGCGGCGATGCGGATGTCGCACGCCATGGCGATGGCGAGGCCGGCGCCGACCGCGGGACCGGGCAGGGCGGCGATGGTGGGCTTGCGCACCGACACCAGCGCGCCGGTGAGCAGACGCTGCCGCTCCTGCAGATCGGCGATCCGGTCCTGCAGCGACATCGCCATCTTGTTGGGATCGCGATGCGCGCCCATGCCCTTGACGTTGCCGCCGGCGCAGAACGCCTCGCCCGCGCCGGTGAGCAGCAGCGCGCCGACATTCGGGTCTTCGGCGCAGGTCCGGATCATGGTGCGCAGCGCCGGCGTCAGTTCGTCCGACAGCGAATTGCGCGCCTCCGGCCGGTTCAGCGTGATGATGGCGACGCGGTCGCGGATGACGCAGAGCAGCTCGTTGGTGCCGGTATCGACCGTGGTTTCCGTGGTCATGTCGCCTCCCTTTCTTTCGTCATTGCGAGCGAAGCGAAGCAATCCAGAACCGTCACCGCGGAAATAGTCTGGATTGCTTCGTCGCTCCGCTCCTCGCAATGACGGTTGTTGTTACGTTACCGCCTCAAAACTTCTCCACCCAGGGCCGCAGCTCCAGCTCCCAGCTCCAGGCGCTGCGCGGCTGCTGCAGCACGTTCCAATAGCTCTCCGCGATGGCATCGGGGGCGAGCATCGAATCCGGCTTCTCCGCAGGTTCGGTGTACGCCGCGCTGCGAATGCCGCCGTCGATGACGAAATGCGCGACATGGATGCCCTGCGGCGACAATTCGCGCGCGAGGCTCTGCGCAAGGCCGCGCAGCGCGAACTTGCCCATCGCGAACGAGGCCGACTGTGCGTAGCCCTTGACGCTGGCGGAGGCGCCGGTGAACAGGATCGCGCCGTGCTTGTTCGGCAGCATGCGTTTTGCCGCCTGCTGCGCCACCAGGAAGCCGCCATAGGCGCTGACCGCGATGGCATTCGCGACGTCGGCCGGCACCTGGTCGACGAACGGCCCGCGGGTGCGGCCGCTGGCATTGTAGACGACGAGGTCAGGCGTGCCGATCTCGCGCTCCACCAGACCGAACAGCCGCTCGACCTCCTCCGGGTCGGTGGCGTTGCAGGCATAGGCCTTGGCGCCGGTCTCGGTGCAGAGCGCACCGAGCTTCTCGATCTTGCGCGCGGCCAGCGCGACGCGGATGCCTTGCGCGGACAACAGCCGCGCCAGCGAGGCACTCAGGCCTTCGCCAGCACCGACGATGAGGGCGATCTTGTATTTCGGATGTTCCATGGTGCGATCTCTTGGGACAGGGTGCGGCTGATCTATGCATGGATCACGCGGACGACCAGCCGGGTCGATCACAATTCCGCAGAGCGAATTGCTCCTTCACGGCGATCATGCCTCCCTGACAATTTGCGGCTTTATCCGTCTCCGCCACAGGAGCATGATCGACATCATTCAACGCGGCAAGCGATAAGAATTGCCGCCGGGCGGAAACGAGAAGAGTACGATCATGCACAAGCCGGTCACAGCGCAGCCGAAAAATGTGGCGGCCGGGCAATCGGGCCTGCTGGCGCCGGATACGTCCGGCATGAACTTCTACCGTGCCGATCCGGCGCTGACGGATCTGCTGCGTATCCATCTGCCGGACAATCTGTTCCGCCACATCGAGCCGCATCTCGACCGGCTTGGCGAGATGGCCGGCGGCACGCTCGACGAATGCGCGCGGCTCGCCGACCGGCACACGCCGGTGCTGCACCAGCGCGACAAGTTCGGCCGCGACGTGCAATGGATCGAATATCATCCCGCCTATCGCGAGCTGGAGAACGCCGCGTTCGGCCAGTTCGGCATCCACGCGCTCTCGATCCGCAAGGGCATCATGGGCTGGCCGGACAAATATCCCGTCGTGGCCAAGCACGCCTTCACGTTTCTTTTCAACCAGACCGAATTCGGCATGGGCTGCCCGATCAACGTCACCGACGGCTGCGCCAAGCTGCTCGCCAATTTCGGCGACGAGGCGCTGAAGGCGAAATATCTTGACGGCCTGACCTCGACCGACATGAGCAAGCTGACGCAAGGCGGCCAGTTCATGACCGAGAAGGAGGGCGGTTCCGACGTCGGCACGCTGACCACGCGCGCCGTGCAGGAGGGCGACCATTGGCGCCTCTATGGCGAGAAATGGTTTTGCTCGAATGCCGATGCCAAGGTCGTGATGCTGCTGGCGCGGCCCGAGGGCGCGGGGCCCGGGACCCGCGGCGTCGGCCTGTTCCTGATGCCGCGCTTCCTCGACGACGGTTCGCAGAACCACTACCGGATCGTCCGCCTCAAGGACAAGCTCGGCACCCGCTCGATGGCCTCGGGCGAGATCAAGCTCGAAGGCGCGATCGCCTATGCCGTCGGCAAGCTCGATCGCGGCTTCGTGCAGATGGCCGAGATGGTGAACTCGTCGCGGCTGTCGAACGGCGTCAAATCGACCGCGCTGATGCGCCGTGCCTATCACGATGCGCTTGCCGTGGCGAAGAACCGCGTGGTGTTCGGTCAGCGCATCATCGATCTGCCGCTCGGCCGGCGCCAGATGCTGAAGATCATGCTGCCGGTCGAGCAGGCGCTGTCGATGAGTTTCCTGACCGCCGACGCGCTCGATCGCGCCGAGGCCGGCAGCCAGGACGCGGCGGCGCTGCTGCGTATCCTGACGCCGACGCTGAAATTCCGCGCGACGCGCGATGCGCGCAAGGTCTGCGGCGACGCGCTCGAGATGCGTGGCGGCATCGGCTATATCGAGGAATTCGCCACGCCGCGCCTGCTGCGCGATGCCCATCTCGGCTCGGTCTGGGAAGGCACCGGCAACATCGTCGCGATCGATGCGCTCCGGCGCGCCGTCGGCCGCCACGGCGCGGAATCCGCGCTATCGGCCGATCTGCACGCCCGGCTCGACGACAGCGCCTCGGTGCCGCAGGCCTGGCGCGACAATCTGCGCGGCCTCGTCGATCGCGCAGTCGGCTTCGCGCGCGAGGTCGCGGGCAAGTCCGAGAACGAGGCCGATGCGCGCCGCGCCACCAGCCTGCTCTATCACGTCGCAAGCGCGGTCGCGCTCGCCTGGGAGGCGCACCGCATCCACGAGATGCGCGGCGATGCGCGGCGGCTGCTTCTGTCGCGGTTGGTGATCGACCATCGGGTGTCGCCGAGCGATCCGTTCCGGCTGACGGAAAATGCCACGCAGGCGAAGATCGCAGCGTTGCTGCTCGGCGACCGCGATGCCTCCATGAGCGAGGTTGGCGAACTGGTTCTGGCAGCGTAGGCTGCCTGCCACCAACCAAAGAAAAGCGATAGGGAGTGCTCGATGAAGGCCGCCGTCCTCCATGAAGTCAACAAGCCGCTGGTCATCGAGGATGTCAGCCTGCCGAAGCCCGGCCCGCGCGAGGTGCTGATCCGCACCGCCGTCGCCGGCCTCTGCCACTCCGATTTGCACTTCATGGAAGGCCTCTACCCGCACCCGCTGCCCGCGGTGCTCGGGCATGAGTCCGCAGGCATCGTCGAGCAGGTCGGCTCCGACGTCACCTACGTGAAGCCGGGCGATCACGTCGTCACCTGCCTGTCCGTGTTCTGCGGCACCTGCGACAATTGCACCACGGGCCGCACCGTGCTCTGCACCGACACGACGGTCAAAATGATGCCGGGCGTCTCGAACCGGATGCAGTGGAACAGGTCGGAGAAGCTGCACCAGTTTCTCAACCTCTCCTCCTTCGCCGAGCAGATGCTGGTGCACGAGAACGCCATCGTCAAAATCAGGAAGGAGATGCCGCTCGATCTCGCCGCGCTGATCGGCTGCGGCGTCATCACCGGCTACGGCGCGGTGGTGAACACGGCGAAGGTGACGGCGGGCGAGACCGTCGCGGTGATCGGCTGCGGCGGCGTCGGCATGGCCGCGATCAACGGCGCGCAGATCGCGGGCGCCGGCCGCATCATCGCGATCGACACCAATCCGGCCAAGCTGCAGCTCGCCACCAAATTAGGGGCCACCGACATCATCAATCCCGCCGACGGCGACGTCGTGAAGCAGGTGCGCGATCTCACCAATGGCGGCGTGCATCATTCCTTCGAGGTGCTCGGCCGCAAGGAAACCGCCGAGCAAGCATTCGGCATGCTCACCTCCGGCGGCACCGCGACCATCGTAGGCATGATCCCGTTCGGCCAGAAGATCGAACTGCACGGCTTCGACTTCCTCAGGGAGCGCAGGATCCAGGGCTCGTCGATGGGCTCGAATCATTTCCGCGTCGACATGCCGCGCCTCGTCGATTTCTATCTGCGCGGCCGACTGCACCTCGAAGACTGGATCTCGGCGAAGCTGAAGCTCTCCGAGATCAACGAGGGCTTTGCCAACATGAAGGCAGGCAAGACGCTGCGCAGCGTGATTGTTTTCGATAGCTGAGCTCTTCACCTCTCCCCGCTCTTTGCGGGGAGAGGTCGGATCGCCCTTAGGCGATCCGGGTGAGGGGCTGTGCAGTGTGTTGGTGACCAATCGGTATCTCCGACTCCTCGTTTGGACGAGTCGGCATGTACCGAAGCTAGGGCAGGCAGTGTGCCACGTCCTCACCCGCCGCCTGCGCTACGCTCCAGCGTCGACCTCTCCCCGCATTGCGGGGAGAGGTAGAGATCTCACCGCGACACGTGCGCCGACACCGCCAGCCATTTGCCGTTCTGCTTTGCCCAGCAATCGGTGTATCGCCCGGTCGCCTGCTGGCCGTCCGCCGTGGTGTAGCTCGTCGCGGCGTGGATGATGGCGAAGTCGCCCATGATGCGGATGATGACGTCGTAGGCGTGCAGATCGCGGATCGCGATCGGCCGTGCCGTCTGCTCCAGGAAGGCGGCGCGGTCGACCAGCGCCTTGTCGGGGTTGGAGCAGTAGAACTCCGGCGCCAGGATCTCGTCGAAGCGCTTGACGTCGCAGTTCTGCACCGAGGCGACGTAGTCGACGTTGAGCGTAGTGAGCTGTTCGAGGTCCTGGCTCATGTTGTCTTCCTCCCTCCCTGTCATTCCGGGGCGCGCGGAGCGCGAACCCGGAATCCCGATGTTGTCTTGCTCCGTCATTGCGAGCGTAGCGAAGCAATCCAGAAATGTCTCCGCGGATGCAGTCTGGATTGCTTCGCTTCGCTCGCAATGACGAGGCGGCACTAATCGTCAAACATCCTGGGCGGCACGAACCCGCCATACTCCCGCTCGATCAGCTCGGCCAGCTTCAACGGCGTGCGGTCCTCCAGCCACGGGCCGACGATCTGGACGCCTACGGGGAGCCCGTCCGGCGCGAAGCCGGTCGGGATCGCGGTCGAGGGCAGGCCGGGCAGCGTCGCGATGCCGGGCCAGGCGAGTTGGTCGGTATAGACGTGCTCCTTGCCGTCGATGCTGATCCGCCGCTTCTCCTGCTCCGGCGCATGGTCGTGCGGATAGGCCGGCGTCGGCATGACAGGGCAGATCACCGCGTCGAACGACTTGAACAGCTCGCGCCATTGCGCGCGCAGGCGGGTGCGGCCGTGGTTCGCCGCCTGCCAGTCGCGATGGCTGAGCGCGATGCCGCGCAGCCGTTCCGCGGCGAGGCTGTTGTCGCCCTCGGGCAGCGCTTCGGCGGCTTTCTTGGCGCCCACGTAGACGTCCGGCGCGAAGCTCGCACCGAGGAACGACATCAGCATGCGCATATAGAGCCGCGAGGACGCCGCGAAATCCGGCAGCAGCGGAGAGCTGCGCGCGATCGTCACGCCCGATCTGGCGAGGTTGTCGGCGAGCGTGTTGATGGTGCCGCGCACGACCGTGTCGGTCGGCAGCACCGGATCGGTGTCAATGACGAGCACGCGAAAATCCTTCAGCGCGGTGTGGCGCGCCGCCGGCAGTTCGAGCCGGTAGGCCAGGCCCGCATCGATCGGATCGGGGCCGGCCATCACGTCGAGCACCAGCGAAAGATCGGCGGCGCTCCGGGCCATCGGGCCGATCACCGAGAGGTCGCGCTCGAACGGCAAGGGCGGCAGCGAAGGCGGCGTGTGGCCGCGCATCGCGACGAGGTTGAAGGTCGGCTTGTGGGCATAGATGCCGCAATGGAACGCCGGCACGCGCAGCGAGCCGCCGATATCCGAGCCGATCGACAGCGGGCCATAGCCCGCGGCGAGCGCCGCGGACGAGCCGCCGGAGGAACCGCCGGGCGTGCGCCCGAGGTCGTAGGGGTTGTTGGTGGTGCCGTAGATGTCGTTGTAGCTCTGCCAGTCGCTGAGCCCGAGCGGCACGTTGGTCTTGCCGATGATGACGGTGCCGGCGTCCTTGACGCGCGTGACCGGCAGCGCGTCTTCCTTGGCGATGAAATCCTTCTGCGCGGGAATGCCCCAGGTCGTCGGCAGGCCGGCGACGTTGTAGGATTCCTTCACTGTCATGGGCAGGCCGAGCAGCGGCTTGCGTTCGCCGCGGGCCAGGGCCGCGTCTGCCGCGCGCGCAGCGCTCAGGGCGCGGTCAAAATCCCGCACGCAGATCGCGTTGACCTTGCCGTCGTGCCGTTCGATGCGGTCGATTGCGTCCTGCGTGAGCTCGACCGACGAGACCTTCTTCGCTGCCAGCGCCGCCGACAGCTCGACCGCGCTCTTGAAGCTCCATTCCGATTTGGCCACCGCGCTTCTCCTGTTTCTTTTTGTCCAGGGATGATGCGCAGTTTGGCGCAATGCCGCAACCGGCGTTTGATGGCGATTGATATGTTCGCGGGGCCGAGTGAGACAGCGATAGCTGCGCCACGCATTCCGTCGTCGTCCCGGCCCCCTGCGCAATTGCGCACTAGGCCGGGACGACACCCGAGGATTGGGCGGCAATGAAGAGCGCTCCTACGCCGCCCCGATAACAATCCCCACCGCCAGCACGATCGCGCCGCCGAGCACGATCTGGAATACGGCCTGGAGGAACGGCGTGTCCATGTAGCGCGAGCGGATGAAGGCGATGGCCCACAATTCGAAGAACACGACGACGCAGGCGATCGCGGTCGCGATCCAGAACGCATTGGGCCAGCTGTCGGGCACCAGATAGGGCGCGGTGTGGCCGAGCCCGCCGAGCGTCGTCATCGCGCCGCAGGTGACGCCGCGCAGCCAGGGCGAGCCGCGCCCCGTGAGAGAGCCGTCATCGGACAAGGCCTCCGCAAAGCCCATGCTGATGCCGGCGCCGATCGAGGCGGCGAGGCCGACGAGAAAGGTCTGCCAGTTCTGGTGCGTGGCGAAGGCGGCCGCGAACAGCGGGGCCAGCGTCGAGACCGAACCGTCCATCAGGCCGGCAAGGCCCGGCTGCACATATTGCAGCACGAACATCCGCCGCCGCGTACGGTCCTCCTCGGCGCGCACGTCGGGCTTCAGGATCTCGTCGGTGAGTGCGGCGGCGCGATTTTCGTGATGCTTCTCTTCCTCGGCGAGATCGCCGAGCAAGCGGCGCACACCGACGTCCTTGGCCTGCTCGGCGGCGCGCGCGTAGAAGCGCTCGGCCTCGAGCTCCATGGTCTCGACCTCTTTGCGGATGGTGTCGAGCGGCAGGTTCTTGGTCAGCCAGATCGGGCGGCGGCGCAGGAAGCCTTTGACGTCCTCGCGGCGGATCGGCGGCAGATGCTGGCCGAAACGCTCCTCGTAGAGCTTCAGCAACCGATGGCGGTGGCCGCGCTCTTCCTCGGCCATCTCCTCGAAGATCTTTGCCGTATCCGGATAACGCTCGCGGAGGTCCTCCGCGAAAGTCATGTAGATGCGGCTGTCCTCCTCCTCGGAGGAGATCGCGACCGCAAGCACCTCGCGCTCGGTCAGTTCGGCAAAAGTCTTCACGGTGGCCCTGTTGCATTAGTTTAGAATGGTTCTAAACTATATAGGGCGCCGGCGTTCCCGGGTCAAATCAGGCGCTGCGTGCCTTCTGGAGAAAGTCGAGCAGCAACCGGCTCACCTCGGCCGGCTGCTCCTGCTGCACCCAATGGCCGGCGCCGTCGACGAGATGGCAGCCGAGCATCTTCGTGCATCCGCGCCCCTGCATCGCCTCGAACACGCCCGGACGCTGATAGGTGCCCCAATCCTGCTTGCCTGAGATGAAGCACGAGGGCACGTCGATGCTGCGCCCCGCAAACAACTGCATCTCGCTGTTGAGCGTGCCCGAGGTGCCGTAGCGATACCATTGCAGGCCGCCCTGGAATCCGGTGCGGCCATATTCGGCGCTGTAATAGGCAAGGTCGCTGTCCGGCAGCCATTTGTTGGCGGCGATCGCTGCGGGCGAGGGCATCTCCTTCGCCACGGTCTCGGCCATGGTCTCGCCGGCGTCCATCACATAGTAGGTCGGCAGCTTTGCCAGCTCGCTCGCGGACCATGATTTCAGCGGATACGGCTTGTTGTCGGTCCAGTCCGCGCTCTTGTGATGATAATAGGCGCGCAGAAAATCATGCACGCCCTGCGGCGCATGCTGCATGTCCGCGTTGGCCGGACGTGTCGCGTAATACCATTGATAGTGCTTGCGCGGACGCGGCAGTGCGGCGAGCTCGCGATGAACGGGGTCTTCCACGGACGGCTGAACTGGCCCGTCGACCGTGTTGAAGGGCAGCGTCGGCGCTCCGCCGAACGGCGCACTCATCAGCGTCACCGAACGAAACACGTCGGGCCGGATCAGCGCGCACCACGCCGCGACCGGACTGCCGAAATCATGCCCGGCGAGATCGACCTGCCTGTAGCCGAACGCCGAGACCAAAGCGAGCGCATCGCGCACCAGATTGAGAAGCGAGAACGGTGTTAGATCGCCGTCGTAATCCGCGGTCCATCCCGTGGTGCGGCCATAGCCGCGCTGATCCGGCGCGATCACGTGGTAACCCGCCGCGGCGAGCGCAGGCATCACCTTGCGCCAGGAGAAGGCGAGCTCGGGAAAGCCGTGCAGCAGCAGGATGCAGGGGCGCCCCCTGGTCTCGAACCCGGCCTCCAGCACATGCATGCGCAAGCCGTTGATGCCGTCGATCATGCGCGAGCGGATGCCGGCGGGGAGGGGGATGTCGGGGAGTGCAGTCATGGTGTCCTCCACACGGGCAGTACCGTAGGGTGGGCAAAGGCGCAAAGCGCCGTGCCCACCAATCTTCATGACACGCCCGGAACGTGGGCACGCTTCGCTTTGCCCACCCTACGATTGCGGTGTCTTGGTCAGACCGACTCACACACGAACGCGTTGCCCTTGCGCTTGATCTTGCCGACCGACGGCGAGGGGAAATGCGCCGTGCAGCACAGCGTATCGGTGTCGCAATAGCGCTCGAGAAAGCCGCGGCGTGTTTTCGCGGCGGCCGCGGGATCGACGTCGAACTTGATCGACAGCTCCGGATAGAGCGTCTGCAACGGCGAATGCATGAGGTCGCCGGAGAACACGGCGTCGTCCTTGCCGCGGCCCATCGTGAAGGCGACGTGGCCCGGCGTGTGACCCGGCGTCGGCAGGATACGGACGTGATCGCCGATCTGATGGTCGTTGCCGACCAGCTCATGGCGCTTGGCCTCGACCACCGGCAACACGCTGTCGGCAAAGGGCGGAATCTCCGCCTTCGCATTCTCGGCGAACCAGTGGTCGTATTCCTGCTTCGCGAAGATGTAGCGCGCCTTGGGGAAGGTCGGCATCCAGCGGCCGTTCTCCAGCCGCGTGTTCCAGCCGACGTGGTCGACATGCAGATGCGTGCACATCACGAAGTCGATGTCGTCGACCGAGAAGCCTGCGCCGGCGAGCCCGCGCAGATAGGTGTCGTCGGTCTTCATGTTCCATTTCGGCCGATTGGGGCGCGGCTTGTCGTTGCCGATGCAGCTATCGATCAAAATGGTGTGGTGCGGCGTCTTCACCACATAGGACTGGAAGCACAGCATCAGGACGTCGTTGTCGTCGAGTGCCCTAGCCTGCCGCATCCACGCCCGGTTCTCGGCCAGCACCTCTGGTGTCAGTCCCGGCAGCATCTCCAGCGCCGGGACGAACGATGTTTCCTGCTCGATGACGCGATGGATGGTGAGATCGCCGACCGCGTATTTCAGGCTCATGGTAGCTCCTGCGGTACAGCATGATCCGGAAAAGTGCGCAGCGGTTTTCCGAGAAGATCATGCTCAAACAACAACCATAAGGCGCGACGATCATCGCGCCTTATGCCGCTGGCGGCACCGAGATCTTGACGGAGGGCCGCTCCAGCATCTTCTGGTGGAAGGCGTCGAGTTTCGGATAGGCCTTGCGCCAGCCGCAATCGGCGAAGCGGAAGTCGGCATAGCCGAGCACGCAGACGAGGCCGATCTGCGAGATGTCGAACGGGCCGTTCAGCACCTCGGGCATGTTCTCGAAGCGCGCCATGCCGGTCCAGGCCCTGTTCCAATGATCGTCCGACCACGCCTGCCATTGCAGGCCCTGCGGCCGCACCATCTTCTCGTAGCGGCACAGCAGCATGGAATCGAGCATGCCGTTGATCAGCGAGTGGTTGGTCTTGGCCTTCCAGCGCCGCGGACCGTAAGCCGGGATCAGGCTGCCGCCGGCCAGCTCGTTGAGATATTCGACGATGACGTAGGAATCCAGGATCACATCGCCGTCATTGGTGATCAGCACCGGCAGCTTCTTCAGCGGCGTGATCTTCGAATAGTCTTCGTTGGTCGTGCCCGGCGCGACGGTCGCCGGCGTCAGCTCGATCTTGTCGATCAGCCCGAGCTCGATCGCGGCGATGCGCACCTTGCGGGCGAAGGGCGAGGCGGGGGAGAAGGTGAGCTTCATGGAAATGTCCTACGGGTGACCGGCAATTGGTTTTCGTCATTGCGAGCGAAGCGAAGCAATCCAGTCTGTCTCCGTGGAAATAGTCTGGATTGCTTCGTCGCCAGCGCAAAATTGCTTCGCAATTTTGTCGCGGGCCCCTCGCAATGACGGGGAGAGGGCGGAGGCTTACGCCGCGATGATCTCCTGGCGCTGCTCGCCGAGGCCCTCGATGCCGAGCGTCACGACGTCGCCGACATTGAGGAAGGTCGGCGGCTTCATGCCGAGGCCGACGCCGGGCGGGGTGCCGGTGGTGATGATGTCGCCCGGCAGCAGCGTCATGAACTGCGAGACGTAGGAGATGCACTTGGCCATCGAGAAGATCATGGTCTTGGTCGAGCCGGTCTGGCGGCGCTGGCCGTTGACGTCGAGCCACATCGACAGGTTCTGCACGTCCTTGATCTCGTCCTTGGTGGCGAGCCACGGTCCGACCGGGCCGAACGTGTCGTGCGACTTGCCCTTGGTCCACTGTCCCAGGCGCTCGGTCTGGAAGTTCCGCTCGGAGACGTCGTTGCAGACGCAATAGCCGGCGACGTAGTTCAGCGCATCCGCTTCCGAGACGTATTTGGCGCGGGTGCCGATAATCGCGGCGATCTCGACTTCCCAGTCGAGCTTGGTCGAGCCGCGCGGCTTCTCGACCGCATCGTTCGGGCCGGAGAGCGAGGTGTTGGCCTTCATGAAGATGATCGGCTCGGTCGGGATCGCAGCGCCGGTCTCCTTGGCGTGGTCGCTGTAGTTGAGGCCGATGGCGACGAATTTCGAGATGCCGGTGACGGGCGCGCCGAACCGCGGCTTGCCGGAGACGGCGGGCAGCGAGGCCGGATCGATGGCGGCCAGCTTCTTCAGGGATTCCGGCGAATAGGCTTCGCCCGTGAGGTCCTTCAGATGCGCCGACAGGTCGCGCAACTGGCCGGATTTGTCGATCAGGCCGGGCTTTTCCGCACCCTTTTCGCCATAACGAACAAGCTTCATTCTCGTTTCTCCCTGAAAGATGGACCGATCGGTTAAATAGCTTCATGGAACAGGGCGACGGGAAATTCAACCGCTCAAAACGGGGTGCATTGCAGCCCTTCAATTTGACGGGCCGTCGTCGCCGTGTCCCGGACGCGCTGCAGCGTGAAACGCTGCTGCGCAGAGCCGGGACCCAGATTGTGGCAAGATGGGCCCCGGCTCAGCAGCGCATCACTTCGTGCTGCGCAGCGTCCGGGGCACGAGATCTAGCCCAGCGCCACAAACCGGAACGCATCCCCGTCGCGCTTGATGTGCCCGGCTGAGAAATGCCCGCCGATCACCAGCGTCGGCGTGTCTGCAAAGCGACCGAACAGCTCGGCCCGCGTCGCCGCCGACTGGGCCTGGTCGGAATCCGCGGTCGATGACCAGTTCAGATGCGCCATCTGGCAGGGGTGGTGGGCGACGTCCCCGGTGAGCAGGCCCTGCTCGCCGTCGGATTTGATCAGGATGCTCATATGGCCGGGGCTGTGGCCCGGGGTCGGGATCATGCTGATCTCGTCGGACAGGCGATGATCGCCCGGGATCAGATCGGCCTTGCCGGCATCGACGATTGGCTGCACGGAATCGCCGAACACGGCGGCCTTGTCAGGTTCGGTGGAATGGTCGCGCCAGTGCTCGTATTCGGTGCGGCCGAAGACGTAACGCGCCGCGGGGAAGGTCGGCACCCATTTGCCGTCGACCAGCCTCGTATTCCAGCCGACATGATCGACGTGGAGATGCGTGCACAGCACGGTGTCGATGCTGTCGGGCGCAAAGCCCGCCGCGGTCATCGTCTCCAGGAATGGCGTGGTGCGGTTATTCCAGGTCGGGACGTTGCGGCCCTGCTTGTCGTTGCCGAGGCCGGTGTCGACCACGATGCGGCGGTCCGGCGTCTCCACCACCAGCGAATGGATCGACATCTTCAGCCGGCCCTCTTCGGTCGCGAAATGCGGGATCAGCCAGGGCAGCTTGCGGATTTCTTCGTTGCCCGCCAGCGGCAGGATGAAGCGGGTCGAGCCGACCGTCTCCAATTCCACGACCTTGGTGATCCTGACCTTCCCGACCTTCCACTGCATGCGGCGCGCCCCAGATTTTCTTGCTTTCACGAAAGATGCGGCCTTCCGCCGGGGAACGCAATGGATCATCTGATGCAGTGCCGCGTTATCGGGGGAACCCGGAAAAATCCGAGAGGGAGTCATGCCAGAGCTTGCCATTTCCGCCGACAAGGTCGCCTTCATCATCGAGAAGGCGCGCGAATTCGACGTCAAGGAAGGCGCTTCGGATCCGGATTCCGGCTCCAACGCAGCCGACGATGACGAGATCGACGTGCTGCAAGACACCTCGTCCGATCCGGTCGCGGCCGAGCTTGCCGGCTTCATCCATGCGCTGAATGAAGACGAGCAGCTCGACCTGGTCACGCTGATGTGGCTCGGCCGCGGCGACGGCGAGGTGGAGGAGTGGGACGATCTGCGCGCTCGCGCGGCCGAGGCCCGCGCCGAATACAAGGCGCCGCGGCGCGAGGCGGTGCACTATCTGCTGGGCGAACCGATGCTCGGCGACCTGCTCGCCGACGGCATGGACGAACTCGGCATCGACTGGTCCGACGAGCGGACCACGCCGGTTTCTTAGCCCCTCACCGCGTGCAGTCGACGATCACGGTGCCGAGCTTGTCGCCCTTCTCGACGGCAAGATGGGCCTGCGCGGTGTCGGACAGCGCGAACTGCGCCGCGACGTTGTGGAGGCGCGGCCCGGCCGCCAGCCATTTCGTGATGTCGGCCTGTGCCGCCGCAAGCAGCGCGGGCGGCAGCGCGAACAGCACCAGCGTGCGCAGGTTGATGCATTTCTCCATCAGCTCGCGCATCGGCACTTCAGGCGTGCGGTTGCCGTTGGTGGCGTAGACCGCGATGGTGGAATTGAGCGCCATCAGCTTCAGCGTCGTCGCGATGTTGCCGCCGAAATCGACATCGACGACGCGGTCCACGCCGCGTCCGCCGGTGAAGGCCATCGCCCTGGCGACAACGTCTTCGTCCCTGTAATTGACCACGAGATCGGCGCCGGCTTGCCGCGCCTGCTCGCCCTTCATCGCCGAGCTGACCGTCGCGATCACCTGCGCGCCGCCCCATTTCGCCAGTTGCACGGCGTAGTGGCCGACGGCGCCGGCGCCGCCCGTGACGAGCACTGTCTTGCCGACGATCGGCCCGTCCGCGAACAGCGCGCACCAGGCGGTCATCGCGGGGATGCCGAGCGTTGCGCCTTGCGCGAAGGAAAGATTGTCCGGCAGCGGCGTCACCAGCTGCTCGGCGAGCGCGATAAATTCCGCCGCGGTGCCGAAGGCGCGGCCGTTGCGCTGGCCGTTGAACAGCCAGACGCGGTCGCCGGCCTTGAAGCGCGTCACGCCATCGCCGATCTGGTCGACGAAGCCCGCGCCATCGCTGTTTGGTATGACGCGCGAGAACTCCATCGCACGATAGGAGCCGCCGCGCCGGCCGACATCGGCCGGATTGACGCCGGAGGCTTCCAGGCGAATACGAACTTCGCCTGGGCCTGCGACCGGCGTCGCCATCTCACCGTGGGTGAGAACGTCGACGGCCGGTCCTGTCTGCTCGTACCAGACTGCCCTCACAGCGTGCCGGGGAAGGCGCCGCCGTCGAGCAGGATGTTCTGGCCGGTGATGAAGCCGGCTTTGGCGCCGCACAGGAAGGCGCAGGCATAGCCGAACTCGTCGGGCTGGCCGAAGCGCCCCGCAGGGTTGAGCTTGGCGCGCTCGGCCAGGATCTGCTCCGGCGTCGTGCCGCGCTTGTCGGCCTCGGCCTTCGCGGTGCCGGTCAGGCGGTCGGTCTCGAACGGGCCCGGCAAGAGGCCGTTGATGGTGACATTGCTGATCACGGTCTTGCGCGACAGGCCGGCAATGAAGCCGGTGAGGCCGGCGCGGGCGCCGTTGGAAAGGCCGAGGATGTCGATCGGGGCTTTCACCGCGGCGGAGGTGATGTTGACGATGCGGCCGAACTTGCGTGCCATCATGCCGTCCACGGTCGCCTTGATCAGCTCGATCGGCGTGAGCATGTTGGCGTCGATCGCCTTGATCCAGTCGTCGCGGGTCCAGTTGCGGAAATCGCCGGGCGGCGGGCCGCCGGCATTGTTGATCAGGATGTCGGGCTCGGGGCAGGCCTTCAGCACGGCCTCGCGCCCCGCCGGCGTCGTGATGTCGCCGACGATCTCGGTGACCTTGACGCCCGGATAGGCTTTGCGGATTTCGTCGGCGGTCTTCTTCAGCGCTTCGGCGCCGCGCGCCGTCAGCGTGACGTCAACGCCGGCTTCGGCCAGCGAGATGGCGCAAGCGCGGCCGAGGCCCTTGCTGGATGCGCAGACGATGGCGCGGCGACCTTTGATCCCAAGATCCACTGTTTCACTCCCGAAAATAGCATGCAGGTTTTGGACGGCGGCCACCTTAGCCAAGAGTGACGCCGCTGATAAGGGACGGGCTCGCACCAAAATGCATGCGCGACGGCGTTGCGATGCAATTGCGCCAGATCAGATGCGCCGCTCCTGCTTGAGGCGGTCGATCACGGACGCCGCCTCCGGCGGAAGCGACTTGAAGCCCATCTGGCCCACCGTGGAGAACAGCGGCCGCAGATGCGAGTCGGCCAGGAAGGGCGGCTGGTGGTTCGCGGGCACGATCCGGTCGAACACCAGCACCAGCGTGGTGGCGACGAGGCCGACCCTGACGGCGCCGAGTGCGGCGCCGCCGAGCCGGTCGCCGATCCCGGCTTCGCCGATGGTGTCGTTGAGCGCGATGCGGCCGATATGACCGAACAGCATGCCGACGACGACGAAGATGCCGAAGAACCAGATCCAGTTCTGCAACAGCGGCGAGTTCGGGTTGCTGGCGAGCTGCGGCGCGATTAGCGGCATCAGTGCGACGGCGATGGGGGCGGCGAGGAGATAGGCGAGGATGGTCATCGCGCTGCGCAGCAGGCCGGTCCTGAAACCCAGCCAGACCGCGATGGCGAGCGCGGCACAGACGGCGAGATCGAAACTGTTCATGAGCGAAAGCCTGGCTCGATGGAACGAATGAACGCCGGGCCGATCATTCCGGTTTCAGATCGTTAAAATCGTCTGTATTGATGGCTGCAAAAGAGCAGGGTTCCGCGCCAAGAAACCGTCAAGGAAATCGTCAGGGAAATCGCCAAGGGCATCGTCATGTCAGACCTATTCGACGTCAGTCAAGAAACCATCCTCGTGACGGGCGCAAGCCAGGGGCTGGGGCGACAATTTGCCCGGGTGCTGGCGGCGCATGGCGCGGCCGTCGCGCTCGCTGCGCGGCAGACCGAGAAGCTGAAAAGCCTCGAAGAAGAAATTCGCGGCAAGGGCGGCCGCGCTGCTGCCGTCGCGCTCGACGTCACCGATACCGCCTCGATCGCCAGGGCGGTCGATGCCGCGGAAGCCGCGCTGGGTCCCGTCACGGTGCTGATCAACAATGCCGGCATCGCCATCGAGAAGCTCGCGACCGAGCAGACCGAGGCCGATTGGGATGCCGTGATCGGCGCCAATCTCAAGGGCGCCTATTTCCTCGCGACCGAAATCGCCCGCCGCATGATCGCGCGCAAGCAGCCGGGCAACATCGTCAACATCGCCTCCGTGCTTGGCACCGGCGTGCTGAAGGCGGTGTCGCCCTACGCGATCTCCAAGGCCGGCATCATCCAGGCCACCAGGGCGATGGCGCTGGAGCTCGCCGGGCAGAACATCCGCATCAACGCGCTCGCGCCCGGCTATATCGACACCGAGATGAACCACGCCTTCTGGTCGACGCCGGCAGGCGAGCGCCTCGCCAAGCGCATCCCCCAGCGCCGCGTCGGCGCCGAGTCCGATCTCGACGGCGCGATCCTGCTGCTGGCCTCACAGGCTTCGCGGTACATGACGGGGAGTGTGGTGACGGTGGATGGCGGGTTCTTGCTGAATTAATCACCGCTGTCGTTGTTTGAACGCCATCCATCCCCAGCGTCGTCCCGGCGAAGGCCGGGACCCATAACCACGAATCGTAGTTTGGTGAAGACTCGGAGTGACCAGCTCGCTCCATAACTCCTCCCTGGGGTTATGGGTCCCGGCCTTCGCCGGGACGACCGCGTTGAGACAGCATCGACTAACTCGCCGGCATCTCCCCCTTGATCATATCCGCCGCCTTCTCCCCGATCATGATGGTCGGCGCATTGGTGTTGCCGCCGATCAGCGTCGGCATGATCGAGGCGTCGACGACGCGCAATCCCTCGACGCCGTGAACCTTCAGCGTCGGATCGACCACGGCCATCGCGTCCGTGCCCATCTTGCAGGTGCCGACGGGGTGATAGACCGTGTCGACTCGATTGCGCAGAATGTTGCGGATGTCGTCGTCCGATTTTACATCCGCCGTGAACATGTCCTTCTTCTGCAACGCGCGCATCGCAGGCGTCTCCATCAGCCGTCGCGTGGTCTTGAAGCCCGCGACCATCGTCTCGAGATCCTCCGCCTCGCCCAGGAAGTTCGGATCGATCATGGGCGCGGCGAGCGGATCGGTGCTTTTCAGCCAGACGCTGCCGCGGCTCTTCGGCCTGAGCAGGCAGACATGGCATGAGAAACCCGCCTCCTTGTGCTTCTTGCGGCCGTGGTCGTCGAGCATCGCGATGATGAAGTGCAACTGGATGTCGGGCACGTCGAGGTCGGGCCTGGTTTTCAGGAAGCCGCCGCACTCGGCGAAATTGGTGGTCATCAGGCCGCGTCGCTCCTTCCGATAGCGCTGGATGGCGCGGAGCAGGGACGGCAGCCGGCCAAGCGATGCGTGAACGAAATGCGGATAGTCGGAGGCGTAGACGAACACGAAATCTGGATGGTCCTGCAGATTGCGCCCGACGCCCGGCAGATGATGCACGACGCCGATGCCGTGCTTGCCAAGAGCATCGCCATCGCCGATGCCCGACAGCATCAAAAGCTGCGGCGACTGGAAGGCGCCGCCTGCAAGGATCACCTCGCGGCGCGCGCGAAGCCGCTTCGTCTGCTTGCCCTGCACATATTCGATGCCGACCGCGCGCCCGCCTTCGAATAGGATTTTCGTGGCATGCGCGCCGGTCTCGACGCGCAGGTTGGCGCGCTTGTCGACGTAGGGATGCACAAAGGCCCGCGCGGCGCTCCAGCGCTCGCCCTTGTGCTGCGTCACCTGGTAGCTGCCGAGCCCTTCGTGGTCCTCCTCGTTGAAATCCTCGCGGATGCGGAACTGCGCCTCGCGTGCGGCCTGATGGAAGACGTCATGGATCGGATTGTCGGAGCGCAGCCGGTTGACATGCAGCGGCCCGCCCTTGCCGTGATATGCGCCGTCGAAATCGGAATTGTTCTCCGAGCGCTTGAAATAGGGCAGCACGTCGGCATACGACCAGCCGGCATTGCCGAGCGAAGCCCAGTGGTCGTAGTCCCATTTGTTGCCGCGGATGTAGACCATGGCGTTGATCGCCGAGGAGCCGCCGAGGCCCTTGCCGCGCGGCTGATAGCCGATGCGGCCGTTCAATCCCTTCTGCGGCACGGTGTCGAAGGCCCAGTTGGCCGCGCTGTACGGCAATGCGAGCCCGAACGGCGTGGTGATCCGCCAATTGTCGTTCCGTCCGCCCGCATCGAGCAGCGCCACGGATGTCGCCGCATCCTCCGACAGCCTCCCTGCGACGGTGCAGCCGCCGGAGCCCGCGCCCACGACGACGAAATCGAACGTGTCAGTCAATGTTGTTCCCCCTCCGAAAGTCTTTTTGTTGGTCGTCATTCCGGGGCGCAAAGCGAACCCGGAATCTCGAGGTTCCAGGTTCGCTTCGCGCCCCGGAACGACCGCCTCCTACGACATGAACCGCATCATCTTCTCCAGCCGCGCGATCTTGCCGCCATAGGGCGGATAGAGATCGGCAAGGCGGTTGAACTTCGAGCGATAGAACACCGGCTTCAGCTTGCTGAAGGTGCGAAAGCCCCATTCGCCGTGATAGACGCCGGTGCCGGACGCGCCGACGCCGCCCATCGGCTGATTGATCTGCGCGAAGTGGAACAGGCAGTCGTTGATTGTGACGCCGCCGGAGATCGTGCGCGCCAGCACCTCGTCGCGCGCGGCGCGGTCCTTGCCGAACCAGTACAGCGCGAGCGGCCGGTCGCGGGCATTGACGAAGGCGATCGCCTCCGCCGCATCGCGATAACCCAGCACCGGCAGCACGGGCCCGAAGATCTCCTCCTGCATCGACGTCATCGCTTCGGTGGCGCCGACGATGAGCGTCGGCGGAAACTTGCGATGCGCCTTCCAGTTCGGATCGTCCGCCTTCGCCGGCTGCAGGATTTTGGCGCCGCGCTGGGCCGCATCTGCGACGAGGCTTTCCAGGCGCGCATAATGCCGGTCGGAGATGATGGAGGTGTAGTCCTTGTTGGAAGGATCGGCGCCGAACATGCGCCGCATCTGCGCGCGCACCTTCTCGGCGAAGGACTGCAGCGCGTTTTCCGGCACCAGCGCGTAATCCGGCGCGATGCAGGTCTGCCCGGCGTTGAGCAGCTTGCCATAGGCGATGCGCTCGGCCGCCTCTTCGAGATCGGCGGACACATCGACGATCGCCGGCGACTTGCCGCCGAGCTCGAGCGTGACGGGCGTCAGATTGCGTCCCGCAGCCTCCGCGACCAGCCGGCCGACGCGGGTCGAACCGGTGAACACGAGATGATCGAAGGGGAGGTGTGCGAAGGCTTTTGCCACGTCCTCCTCGGTGCCGGTGACCAGCATTTCGGTCGCATCGAACCGTGCGGCGACCGTCTCCTTCAGCAGCGCGGAGAAGTGCGGCGAAAGCTCGCTCGGCTTGATGAGAACGCGGTTGCCGGCGGCGATCGCCCCGATTGCGGGCGCAAGCGTCAGCTGCAGCGGATAATTCCAGGGCGCGATGATGCCGACGACGCCGAGCGGCTGCGGCATCAGCCGGTTGCGCGCGGGCAGGAATTGCAGCGCGGTGCCGATGCGCTGCGGCGCCATCCAGCCCTTCAGGTGTTTTGTCGCGTGCCGGATCTCGCTGTAGACCATCATCGCTTCGGCGATGGTGGTCTCGACCGAAGAGCGATGGCCGAAATCGGCCGAGATCGCCTGCCGATAGCGTTCTTCGCTGTCGGCGACGACGGCGCGTAAGCGCGCCAGCCGGTCGAGCCGTTCGGCGCAATCGGGCGCCGGCTCAGCCCGCGACCGCGCGACCATGGCGCGAAAGCCATCCTCCAGCGCCCGAATCGGGGCGTTCGTCAGGGACCGGTCCAAGGTTTGGTCCAGATCTCGGTCCATGGCGTTACTCCCCAAAAACGGCGTTTCGCCTCTGTTTGTTGCCGCAAGCTGGCGCTTTGTGGAACTTCTGGCAAGTCTACGGCAAATCGACCGGAATCCGGTCCATCTGCCTGTCATAAAGTCGAAAAAAACGTCCCCGCGGCCCTTTCCAAAGGCAGCCTGCCTTGATACATACGCCCCGCACCCGACGGGCTTTGGCCCGGGGTTGCCTTCCAAGGAAGCCTTTGGGACGGAAGAGGAAAGCCACGCGAACAGCGCCGGCCCACCATCCACCGTCCCCGGCATTTTCGACGAAGGCGCGCAACGGTTTAACGCGGGGTGGAGCAGCCCGGTAGCTCGTCAGGCTCATAACCTGAAGGTCATAGGTTCAAATCCTATCCCCGCAACCAAATTCGGATTTTACCGGTTCCGATACGAAAATGGCCCGCGACAAGCGGGCCATTTTTGTTTTGGGGGGGCGTTGTCTGAGCCTGGTATGGCGATCCGGACTCCGGTATCGCCAAAAAAGGCGCCTGGGATGGTGGCACACTCAGCGATATCGCTGTTCAATTCCAAATGTCCGCCTCAGCCAGGAAGGATACCCGGTTGGGTGCATGTCACCGCAATGCTCGTAAAATCTGTCGTCGACGCCGCAGTATCTTCGTGAAGCGAGCCATCCAATGACCGAGATCGAACTCGTCAATGTGTTCACGCACATGGGACGTGGCGGCAACCCTTGTCCAATCGTCGTCGACGCTTCGCGTCTTACGGCTGAGGGAATGCAGTCGGTGGCCCGGCAGTTTGGGCATGAGTCGGGCTTCGTCCTGCCGGCTCCCGGGCACGACTCCGACTATGTCTTCCGTTTCTGGGTTCCGCGACACGAGATGGAGATGTGCGGTCACGCAACGATCGGCGCGCTCTGGCTGCTCGCGACGAAGGGCCTCTTGTCCGGTGAGCAGGTTCGCATCGAGACACGCAGTGGCGCGGTGACGGGTTATGTCGATCGGGAAAACTCGCGCGAACCGTCCGTCGAGATCAGCCAGCCCGTCGGCAAGGTGGTCGATCTGACCCGTGCCGAGGAGGAGGACGTCCTGTCAGTGCTCAAGCTGTCGCGCCGCGATTTGCTTGACCTGCCCGTGCAGAACGCCGTCACCTCCAGGGTGAAGACGCTCATCCCGATGAAGGGGGAGCGCGAGCTCAACGCGCTGGTGCCGGACCCCGCGCAGATCGAGGCGTGCTGTGGGCGGATCGGGTCCACCGGACTTTACCCCTACGCTGTGGCTCATCAGGGCGAACGGCGCTTCGAGGCGCGGCAGTTTCCGAAATCGTCAGGCTACCCGGAGGACGCTGCCACCGGCATCGCCGCCGCGGCGCTCGCGTTCGGACTGCTGAAGAATGCCCTCGTCGAACGCAGCAGCGAACGGATCACCATCATGCAGGGGCGGGCTATGGGGGCCTTGTCCGAGATCCGGGTGCGTCTCGGCTTCGCCGACAGCAGGCCTGTCGGCTGCCTGCTCGGAGGCTCCGTCGCGCGCGCAGAATCGCATGTCTTGGAGCTCTGAGGAAACAAGGTGGGTGGACTCCATCGCCCGCCGTCTGCTCCTTAAAACTCCCTAATCACCTTCCACGAACTGGGCAAAATTCCTCTGTGTTGCCGAGTGCGCGCCATTGGCGAGGAAGTCACCGTCCCTCGTAAACGGGTGGACGCTTTTGGGCCTGGGCATCACGCCCTTCCTGGAAATCCCTGGTCGCATACAACGCACGATATTGGTCGTCGAGCTTGGCCAGCGCCATCTGAGAATCTTCAAGCGCCATATGGGAGGAGGCCAGCGACGTCTTGATTCCGAGCGGGGCGCATGCGGCGATCTTGTTGGCGATCTCGATGGCCTTTGCGAGAGCTGCATCCCGGTTTGGCGCCACGTCCTGAACCGTTCCTATCCGGAGGGCTTCCCTCGCACCCCAATGATCGCCAGTCAGAATGTAGCGCATGGCATTTCCCCATCCGGCCTCTCGGGGGAAACGAACCGTTGAGCCGCCTCCGGGAAAGCGGCCGTGCGTGTTCTCGTCCTGACCGAACTCCGTGTCTTCCGACGCTACGCGGATGTCCGCGACAAGGAAAAGCTCGTGCGCCATATTCCAGGTATCGCCATGCACCGCGATCACTAGGGGCTTCGTGAGCGCCGGCTGGCTCCGCCCGAGAGGGTCGATGAAGCCGGGCCCATCCATCAGCGTCTTTCCCGATTGAGCGAACGCCTTGTAGGCATCGACATCGACACCTCTGGAGAAGCGGTCGCCATGCCCGAACAGGACCGCCGCACGGAGCGAGGGATCCCGATCGTAGTCGTAATATGCTCTCGCCAGGCTCTCTGTCGCGTCCGGATCCAGCCTGTTGTCGATGGTGGGCCTGTTGATGCCGATCAGGACGATCTGGCCTTTGCGCTCGATGGTGATCTTCGTCCGCTCACCGTAGGGAATGTCAGCCATACGCGTGGACTGCGCGGTCGCGCCGGTTTGCGATGTCATCGACCTGTCTCCCGATTTTGGGGCCTGTCGCGCGGCCGGCCCGAAAACAACGGCCAACGTATCAGCGCATCGTCGAGCGTATTCCGGGATGGGGCGACCATTGCGCAAACGCACGGTTGCCGGGGATCGCCCCATGCGCGCGTCCCAAGTCGTGTGGATAGGCGATCGCGGTCTGCCCCCTCAAAACTCCTTGATCACTTTCCCATCCGCTCCCACCAGCGTCGACGGTGCTTCGCCGAACACCAGCCCTTCCGGCTGAAACTTGATCGTCTTGCCGCCCTCGACGAACTCCGCAAAATTCCTCGGCGTCGCCGAGTGCACGCCGTTGGCCAGGAAGTCGTCGATCTCGTAGCAGGTGTCGGGCTTGCCGCCGGAGCCCTCGCTTAAGTACTTCTGGAAATTCTGGCTCGTCACCTTGGCCTTCTTGCGCGCCGACCAGTTGGTGGTGCGGCGGAACAGCTTGGGCATGATCACCGGGCCCTTGTCGGTTGCGAGCACGCTGGTCTCGCCCACCTTGGGCTCGCGCAGGTCGAAGTCGAAGGCGCCGATGGTTTTGGCGAGGTGCTTCCAGACCAGCAGCTTTTTCGCGCGCGCGGTTTTGGTCAGCACGAGGAACGCCCTGATCTCGTCCTCGTTCATCGAGGAGTAGAAGGTCGGATAGGCAAGGCCCTGCGCGACCAGCCAGTGGTTGATGTCGATCTTTTCGCCGCCGACCATCACCTCGATGTCGCCGACCAGCCGCCCATAGGTGTCGAACACCTCGTTCGGCGCATCGACATGGGTGAATACCCGGCAGGCCAGCGTGGCTCCGCTGCTGCCGAGGAAATCATGCAGCGCCTTGCTCGCGGTTGCCCCGAGGAATTGTCGGTAGGAATGCGTGACCTCGTGATAGGCCTGCTTCTTCGCGTCGGTGAGCCCCTTCTTCTCGGCCGCCGACAGCGGCGACGGCATGTAGTGCAGCTCCGGCGCGTCGATGCCCTGCAGGCGGACGGTGAGCTTGCCGTTCTTGATCGGAGGTGTCGAGGTGCGGCCCTTGACCCTGGCATTGTCGAAGACGCGGGTCGGATGGAACGGCGCGGTGTCGTTCTTGCGGAAGCGGATCGCGTCGGGCGCGACAGTCACCACCACCTTCGTCGTGTCGGCGTCCGAGCGTCCCGCCGGCCAGAACTGGCCGACATCGATGGTGCCTTCGACCTCCAGAAGTCCCACGGGCATCGGCCGCTCCTGTCCAAGGCGCGCGACGGCCGCCGTCCGATGAGACGACGCGCGCGCACACTGAAGAGGAGCGGATCATCTTCGTGCGACAGGCCCGTGACGGGAGGTGGGACGGAGGCGACACGCTCGCGGCCGGCGCAGACAAAACGCCCGCGCGGCCGGAGCGCGCGGGCGTCGATGATTCCCTCAACGAAGCAGAATGTTTCTAATCAGGATCGGTGCGGGCAGACCATCGTCAGATTGAGCAGCGTCGGCTTGTCCGAGCCCTTCTTGTACTCCCATTCCAGCCGGATCTCGTGCCGGTAGGCCAGGGCATCGCTCGCTGCGTGGGTGATGATCTTCGTCTTCATCGGGATCGGCGGCTCGGAGTTGAAGCATTTCCGGACGCAGGCATCGAGCAGGTCGCATCGCGTCAGCGGGATGACGCCGGGCTCGTCCTTGGACAGGGGGACGGTGTTCGGCTGGGTGCTGAGATCGACGCGGGCCCGGCCCTTCTCCTTGTGCCAGTACTTGGCGCTGCCCTGCGGCCATGTCGAAGGCGGGTTCAGGATCAAATGGTACTGGCCGTATTCCAGGGTCGGCAGGTCGATGTCATCGGATGCCTTGAGCTTGGCGACGCTCTTTTTCATGTTCGCCAACGGATAGTAATTGGCGTTCATCAAGTCTCGAAATGCCTTGCCGCTATATACAAGTCCGGCCATCGCCTCTTTCCCCGATATGTCTGTTTGTCAAAACCTGACGCTGGCTGCCGAAATGTGCAGCACACCGCGACCGATCACACAATTTGTTGTGTGCAGTCACGCTACCACCCAGGACTGCACTTCGTCCAGCGAGCTACCATCCGGTAACATCGCGTATCCCGCAAGCCCAATTGCCATGCATTCCCCTATGGGTAATGTACGCCAAACGCCTCGCGGGCGTTGGAGCGGGACTGCCAAGGGCAGTTCGTTGAAGGCGCTGGAATGCATTGCTTCGCGTGTCAGTCGGCGATTGGTCCAGGCGACAGCTGGTGCTCCAAATGCGGGGCGGCGGTCCGCGAGCGCGTTGAACCCGACAGCGAACGGCGGTTCGTGACGATACTCCGGGCCGACGTCGTCGATTCCACGGGACTGGTCGCCGAGTTGGAGCCCGAGGCGGCGGTGTCGCGCCTTGAACCCGCTCTTGCCGCGATGCGGGGCGCGGTGCGCCAGTTCGGCGGCATCGTCAGCAAGGAATTGGGCGATGGCCTCGCCGCCGTGTTCGGCGCGCCGATTGCCGACGACAACCATGCGCCGCTGGCCTGCCATGCCGCCATCGAGCTGGTCCGGCGCGTCGGCAGCCTGGGCGATCCCGGACTTCAGGTCCGGGTCGGCCTGCACTCCGGCCATGTGGTGGCCTACATGGTCGCCAGCGAATTTTCCAAGGTCTACGAGATCGGCGGCGCCGCTCAGCATCTGGCCGCGCGGCTGGAGGCGGCGGCCGAGGCGAACCAGATCTACGTCTCCGAAGCCTGCCAGGAGCTCGCGGACGGGCATGTCCGTTTTGAATTCCTGGGCCGCAGGACGCTGCGCGGCTTCGGCGAGCCGCTGCCCGTGTACCGCGTCATGGGCGCGAGCGATCTCTCGAGCTGGCGGGTCAGGCGTGCGCGCAGCGTGTCCCGATTCGTCGACCGCACGACGGAGCGGGCGCTGCTATGGCGTACCACGGAGCGGGTCGCCGCAGGCCGGCGGACGGTCCTGCTGATGGGGGACGCCGGGATCGGGAAGTCGCGCCTTGCGCATGAATTCGCGCAGGACCTTCGGGCCGGCGGCTGGCGGCTGATCGACGCCGAGTGCAGCCCGAACCTGCAGGGCGCACCGTACAGCGCGCTGAAGCGTCTGCTGCTCTCGGTCCTCGGTGGCACCGCGCGAGATCCGGCCCGGACGGACGATCCTCGGGATGCATTGCCGGTGGTGCAGCAGCGGGCCGTCGACGCGGTCCTGGACCTGCCGATTTCCGATCCGCAATGGGACGAGCTGGAGCCGCACGCCCGCGGCCGCGCAATTTCGGATGCGAGCTGCGCCATCGTCGAGAGCGTCGCCCGTCGCCAGCGCACGATCTTGCTGGTCGAGGACGTGCACTGGATCGACCGCGCCAGCGATACGGTGGTCGCCACCCTGTCGGCGCTGCAATGTCCTGATTTGCTGGTGTTGCTGACGACGCGGCCCAGCGGAATGCCGGTGTGGATCGCGCGCTGTCAGGCGGAAATCGTGGCGATGCGGCCGCTCGACGACGATTCGGGGCTGGCCATGCTGACCGAGATGCTCGGCCCCGCCACGGCCAACGCCGACCTGAAGAACCGGATCATCTCTCACACCGCCAACGTGCCGCTGTTCATCGAGGAAGTCTGCCGCAGCCTGAAGGACAGCGGCATGCTGCTCGGCCAGTGGGGCGACCTTTCGCTCGCGCGTCCCGTCGACGAGCTCGGCATCCCCAGCAGCATCCAGGGTGTAATCGCGGCACGGCTCGATCGCGTGTCGCGACAGGAACGATCGCTGCTCCAGATCGCCGCGGCGCTCGGGCCGCGGGCAAACCAGGCCATGCTGCGGAAGGTCGCGGCCTTGCCGGAAGACGTTCTGCAGGAGTGCCTCACCGCGCTCGACCGGGCCGAGCTGCTGGTCAGGATCGACAGCGAGTTGGAGGACTCGCTCGAATTCCGGCACGAGATGGTCCGGCAGGTGACCTACGATTCGATGGTCGAAAAGGTGCGCGAAGGCATCCATGCCAGCATTCTCGCGGCTCTCGAGGCCGACGAAGCATGGGCCGACGGTCCCGACACGCTGTGCTATCACGCGACGCGGGCCAAGGATTGGCAGAAGGCATTCGACCATGGCAGGAGCGCTGCTCGAAAATGCCTGCTGAGCTCGGCCTATGCCGACGCGGTCGATTATTTCGAGATCGCGATGGGGGCTCTCGACAAGACCCCGATGACGCCCGCGCGGGAGGCGGCCGCCATTGACGTCCGGATGGAGGCGCGCCTCGCCTTCTCCGGCTCGGGGCGCGTCGCCGAAGCCATGGATCTCGGCAGCGAGGCCGAACGGCGGGCCGATGCGATCAACGACATTGGACGCAAGATCGCAGCCATGACGATGCGGGCGGGTGCGCAGAACTTCTATGGAACGCCGCTCGAAGCCGTCGCGATCGGCGAAGACGTGGTGCATCTGGCGGAAAGCTCGGGCAATCCCGGCTGGCGCAATCTCGCGCAATATGGACTTGGGCAGGCGTATTTTCTGGCCGGCCGCTACCGGGAGGCCGAGAAGATGCTGGCCACGGCCCGCGCCCATCTCGCGGGCGTAGCGCCAAGTGCCCCGATCGGCACGACGCCGCGATCGCTGCTCCTGCTTTGCTGCATGATGAACAGCATCGCCCTCACCGTCACGGGCGAGCTCGATCTCGCCGAGCAACTCCAGCGCGACGCCGCCGCGATCGCGGAGGAGACCGGCCGTCCCTATGACCGCGTCGCCGCGGCCTATAGCGGCGGCTGGCTGAAGCTCGGCCGCAACGATCCGGCGGCGGCCGCCGCCATCCTCGAAGACGGCTTCGTCCTCGCGCAGAAGCACGGCATCCGGCTGTTCGTGCCGGTGCTGGCCTGCCATCTCGGCATCGCCTATCTCGAGCAGGGGCTGTTCGAGCGGGCGCGCGGCATGCTGACCGAAGCGCGCGAGGAGGCCAAGGCGGTCGGCTATACCTCGGCGGTGCTGCGCAGCTCGATCTATCTTGCGCTCGCAACCCACCGCCTCGGCGATGTCCAGGCCGCGCAAAACATGCTGCGCGAGGCCCGCAACACGGCGCGGCAGCAGGGGTTCTCAGGTCTCGAGGCCGAGGCGCTGTTCGGCGAAGCCGTGGCGACGCCGCCTTCGGGCGAAGAGAACAAGGCCGCGATCCTCGCCGCCCTGCGCGCGGCGATCGCGATCGCAACCGAAAGCGGCGCACTGCCGCTCCAGCACAAGGCCGCGGCGATGCTGAACGAGGTGCTGGCCAGCGGCGGCGAGCTCACCTGACCCTTGCTTGCCCGCCAATCCGCGCGCCGTGCCGATGGTCAGGCTGCGGCGTTTTTTTGCCCGACAGCCCTTTCTGATTTACTAGATAAAACAATGGCTTAGTTTTTCGCTTCTACTGTGCATGGGGTTGTTTTCGCAGTTGTGTTGCGGCGGCCGCCGTTTCGGCGCGGCGCAGCAGCGGTCAGTGCCCGTCGCAAACACGAAGGCCCTTGCGCGGGTACGGAGGTCGGCTACCCTCGGCGGGTAGCTGGCCATGGGGCCAGGTGACTTTTGATCTTTATTTTTTAGCATTCCATTTTACCGGCGCCGCCATGGCGCGACGCCCACCCGATGAGGCGGGGGCCATGATTACACGGGACCAATCAGCACTCCTGGCACCGGTCGAGCGCGACCTGCGGCTCGATCTCTTCCGCGGCATCGGGCTGTGGATGATCTTTCTCGACCACATCCCGCACGACGTCGTGGCCTGGCTGACGCTACGCAATTACGGCTTCAGCGACGCCGCCGAGTTCTTCGTCTTCATCTCCGGCTATCTCGTCGGCTGGATCTACGGGCCGATCGTCGCGGGCGGCTGGTTTCTCGCAGCGCTCAAGCGGCTGTGGCGGCGGGCGGCCGAGATGTACGTCGCCCACATCATGCTGTTCCTGCTGTTCACCGCGCAGATCGCGCGCACCGCGCGCCGCTTCGACAATCCGATGTACGAGCACGAGTTCAACGTGTTCAACTTCCTGTCGCACCCGGACGAGCTGATCGGACAGGCGATCGTGCTGAAGTACAAGCCGGTCAATCTCGACGTGCTGCCGCTCTACATCACGCTGGTGTTCGCCTCGCCCTTCATCGTGTGGTGCCTGGTGCGCCGGCCGAACCTGACGCTCGCCGGCTCCGTCGTGCTCTACGCGCTGTCGCGCTGGTTCGACTGGAACGTGGCGTCCTATCCGCCCGGGAGCCACTGGTACTTCAACCCGTTCTGCTGGCAGCTGATGTTCGTGTTCGCGGCCTGGTGCGGCATCGGCCAGATCGCGACGATCTCGAAATGGGTGTGGTCGAGGGCGGTGATGGCGCTCGCGGCGGCATGGCTGGCGTTCGCGCTCCTGATCGTGATGACCTGGCACGTCCCGGCGCTCGAAGCGATGATCCCGAAATGGATGATCAAGGCGATCTACCCGATCGACAAGACCGATCTCGATATGCTGCGCTTCACGCATTTCATGGCGCTGGCGATCTGGGTAACGTATTTCATCTCGCGCAAATGGCGAGCGCTGCATGCGGCCTGGCTGCGCCCGGTGATCGTCTGCGGCCAGCATTCGCTGCCGATCTTCTGCCTCGGCGTGTTCCTGTCGTTCTCGGCGCACTGGATCCTGACGCAGTACAGCAAGGGCTTCTGGGAGCAGCTCGCCGTCTCCGTCGTCGGCATCGCGATCATGATCGGCGCCGCCTGGCTGCTCGGGCGGGCCGAGCGCGTGCCGAACCTGTTCGTGAAGGTGACGGAGGTCGAGGAGGCCGATCCCGCCATGGAACGCGCGCCGGCCGCGACCGCCAACGTCGCCCCGGCGGGGCATTGAAGAGCGCCGGCCCTGCATCGTCCCGGAGAGGTCCAACGGAGAGATTCATGTCCAGACGTTTGCTGACGATCGCCGGCATTCTCCTGTTTCTGGTCTGCGGCGCCTCGGCGCAGGCTCCGTCGCCTGAAGCGATGAGCGCGGCGCGCAAGCTCGTCGTCACCTTGAAGATCGCGGATCAGTACCGCGCATTGCTGCCGCAGCTCCTGCTCAAGCTCCGCCCCGTGGTCGCGCAGGACAGGCCGGAGATCGAGCGCGACTACGATGCAATGACGGCGCCCGGCGCAGAGATCTACACGCCGTTTCTCAACGCAATGATCGACCAGATCGCCGCCCTCTACGCCCAGACCTTCACGGTGGACGAGCTGCGCCAGATCGAAGCCTTCTATGCCCAGCCGGTGGGCCGCAAATTCCTGGAGAAGTCCGATGCGCTGGCGCAGGCGAGCGCGCAGATCGGCCAGGACGTCAGCCAGAAGGCGGCCGACGATTTGAAGCAGCGCCTGCTCGAGGCGCTGCGCCAGAAGGGGCACAAGCTCTGAGGCGCGGCCCGGGGACATCTGGCGCGCGGGCAAATGCCTCGCGCGCCTGCCGCCTCACTTCACCAGCGGGCAGCCGCCGTCCTTGAGTGGCCGGAACGCCTGGTCGGCCGGGACCTCGGCTAGCAGCTTGTAGTAGTCCCACGGTCCCTTCGACTCCTCGGGCTTCTTCACCTGGAACAGATACATGCTGTGCACCATGCGGCCGTCCTCGCGCAGCACGCCGTTGTCGGTGAAGGCGTCCTTCACCGGCATCTCGCGCATCTTGGCCATCACGGTCTTGGTGTCCTTGGTGCCGGCCGCCTGCACCGCCTTCAGGTAATGCAGCGTCGCGCTGTAGGTCGCGGCCTGGTTCATCGTCGGCATGCGCCTGACGCGTTCCATGAAGCGCTTGCCAAACGCGCGGGTCTTGTCGTTGAGGTCCCAGTAATAGGCCTCGGTGATGATCAGCCCCTGCGCGAGCTTCAGCCCCAGGCTGTGCACGTCGGAGATGAACATCACGATCGCCGCCAGATTCTGGCCGCCGGCGACGATGCCGAACTCGCCGGCCTGCTTGATCGCGTTGATGGTGTCGCCGCCGCCATTGGCGAGCCCGATGATCTTGGCCTTGGAAGCCTGTGCCTGCAGCAGGAATGACGAGAAGTCCGCCGTGTTGAGCGGATGCTTGACGCTGCCAAGCACCTTGCCGCCCGCCGCCTTCACGACATCGCTGGTGTCGCGCTCGACCGAATGGCCAAACACGTAGTCGGCGGTGAGGAAGAACCAGGTGTCGCCGCCGTTCTTGACGATGGCGCTGCCGACGGTGTGGGCGTTGGCATAGGTGTCGTAGGTCCAGTGCGCGGTGTAGGGCGAGCACGATTTGCCGGTGATGTCGGAGCTCGCCGCGTCCGTCACGATCATGATCTTCTCGTACTGCTTCGACAGCTCCATCACCGCGAGCGCGGTGGCCGAGGTCGGCAGGTCGATGATCATGTCGACGCCCTCGGTCTCCCACCATTTGCGGGCGATGGTCGAGGCGACGTCGGGCTTGTTGAGCACGTCGGCCGAGACCATGCTGATCGGCTCGCCAAACATCCGGCCACCAAAATCGTCGATGGCCATCCTGGTGGCCTCGACATTCCCCTGGCCGCCGATGTCGGAATAGACCGACGAGAAGTCGGAGAGCACGCCGATCTTGAGCGGGGTCTGCTGGGCGGAGGCGGGGACGATCAAGGCAGCCGACAGCAAGCCGGCCGCAGACACGAGTGCTGCGATAGGTCTCATGGATACGTTTCCTCTTGTTCGGGACTATTCTGTCCCTTTGTCCGACAAAGTTAGAGGCCGGTTCCGCAGGAGTCAATTTGTTGCGCGTGCGGCATGATTGACGCAGTTTGACGTGCTTTTAGACCGATCCTATAGTTTGTCGGACAAACGCCATTGGGAGCTATCGTGCCTGTCGCGCCGCTGTTCCGTCCGATCGATGTCGCGCCGGCCTATCAGAAGGTCGCCGACGCCATCGAACGCGAGATCGTCAATGGCCGCATCAAGCCGGGTGACCCCATCGGCACCGAGCACGATCTGGTGCGCCAGTTCGGTGTCAACCGTTCGACCATTCGCGAAGGCATCCGCGTGCTGGAGGAGGGCGGGCTGATCCGTCGCGATTCCTCGCGCCGCCTGCACGCCTGCCTGCCGCGCTACAGCAAGCTGGCGAGCCGCCTCAGCCGCGCCCTGGTGCTGCACGAGGTCACCTTCCGCGAGCTCTACGAGGCTTCGATGACATTGGAAGTCGCCAGCATCGAGGGTGCGGTGGAGCGGGCGAGCGAAGAGAACGTCGCCGAACTCGCCGACAATCTCGCGCGCAGCGAGGCCATGGTCGGCGATCCCGCCGCGCTGGCCGAATGCGACGCCGAATTCCATGTGCTGGTCGCCAAGGCCTCGCAGAACCGCGTGCTCCAGCTCGCGCGCGAGCCGGCGGCACAATTATTCTATCCGACCACCGAGATGATCGTGACCGGTGTGGCCGAAGGCGGCCCGCGTCTCGTCGCCGCGCACCGCCATCTCATCGATGCGATCCGCCGCCGCGACCGCGAGGCCGGCGTGCTGTGGACGCGCCGGCACTTGCAGGACTGGCGGCGCGGCTTCGAGAAGATCGCCTCGCTCGATCGGTCGGTCGAGCACATGTACATGGAGCACGCCCAGGCGGCCCGGCGAAGGTAGCGCGGCACGACAAGACGCAAGATTTCAGACCAGAAATCCAACCAATAAAGACATCATACGGAGGGACACATGACCGGCGACACCACCGCCACCATCTCGAAAGCGCGCGAGCATTCCATCGGCGATCTCCTGCGCCGCTCGGCAGGCCGCGAGCCGGCCAAGCTTGCAGTGAGCTGCGGCAGCGTGAGCTGGACGTTTGCCGAGATGGACGCGATCTGCAACCGGCTCGGCCGCGGCCTGCTCGGCCTCGGCGTGAAGAAGGGCGACCGCCTCGCCGTGCTCTCGCGCAACTCGCACGCCTTCGCCGCGCTGCGCTTCGCGCTGGCGCGGATCGGCGCGGTACTGGTGCCGATCAACTTCATGCTCAATCCTGACGAGATCAACTTCATCCTTAAGAGCTCCGGCGCCAAGCTGCTCGCGACCGGGCCTGATTTCGTCGAGCCGGCAAAGGCCGCAAGCGCCAGGGATTGCGCGGTCGAGAAGATGATCTGGCTGCCGGGCGAGGACCCGGCATCCGCGCCGGCGGGGCTCACCACGTTCGACGATCTCCTCGACGCGGACGGCTCGTTCCTGGAGGCCTCCGTCGACAGCCGCGATCTTGCGCAGATCGTCTACACCAGCGGCACCGAATCGCTGCCCAAGGGCGCGATGCTGACCCATGAAGCCGTGATGTGGCAGTATGTCAGCTGCATCATCGACGGCGGCATGAGTGTCGAGGACAAATTCCTCCACGCGCTGCCGCTCTATCACTGCGCCCAGCTCGATGTGTTCCTGGGGCCGCAAGTTTATCTCGGCGCGTCCGGCGTGATCACGGGCAAGCCGACCGCCGACAACATCCTGGCGCTGATCCAGGCGCACAGGATCACGTCCTTCTTCGCGCCGCCGACGATCTGGATCGCGATGCTGCGCTCGCCGAATTTCGACAAGACAGATCTGTCGACCTTGCAGAAGGGCTATTACGGCGCCTCGATCATGCCGGTGGAGGTGCTGCTCGAACTGCAGCGCCGCCTGCCCAACGTCAAATTCTGGAATTTCTACGGCCAGACCGAGATCGCGCCGCTCGCGACCGTGCTGCGCCCCGAGGATCAGCTTCGCAAGGCCGGCTCGGCCGGCAAGCCGGTGCTCAACGTCGAGACGCGCGTCGTCAACACCGCGATGGAGGACGTCAAGGTCGGCGAAGTCGGCGAGATCGTGCACCGCTCTCCGCATCTGCTGTCGGGGTATTACAACGATCCGGTCAAAACCGCGGCGGCGTTCGCTGGCGGCTGGTTTCACTCCGGCGATCTCGCCACCGTCGATGACGAGGGCCACATTACCGTGGTCGACCGCGTCAAGGACATGATCAAGACCGGCGGCGAGAATGTCGCAAGCCGCGAGGTCGAGGAGATGGTCTACCGTATCCCCGCCGTCTCCGAGGTCGCCGTCGTCGGCCTGCCCGATCCGCGCTGGATCGAGGCGGTGACCGCGATCGTCGTGGTCAAGAGCGGCGAGACGCTCGACGAGGAGTCCGTGATCAAGCATTGCGCCGGCCAGATGGCGCATTTCAAGGTGCCCAAGCGCGTGATCTTCGTGGATGCCCTGCCGAAGAATCCGAGCGGCAAGCTGCTCAAGCGCGAGCTGCGCCAGCGCTTCGTCGGCGGCGAGACGCTCGACAAGGCGGTCCAGAAGAGCTTTGGCACCTGAGGTGGAGCGCGTCCCATGAAAGTCTGGCAGGTCGCGCGCGACTGGTCGATCGAGGGGATGGAGCTGGTCGAGCTGCCCGAGCCGGCGCCCGGTCCGGGCCAGGTCGCGGTGCGGATGAAGGCGGCATCGCTCAACTATCGCGACCTGCTCACGATCCAGGGCAAGGGCGGCGTCAGCAGATTGCCGCTGATCCCGTTCTCGGACGGGGCCGGCGAGGTGATCGCGGTCGGTGAGGGCGTGGCGCGCGTTGCGGTCTGCGATCGCGTCTGTCCGATGTTCTTTCAGTCCTGGATTGACGGGAAGGTTTCGGCGACCAGCCGGCGTTATGCGCTCGGCGGCACGCGGTCCGGCGTGCTGCAGCAGGTGATGGTGCTCGACGCCGAGGGTGTCAGCCGCATTCCCTCGCATCTGTCATTCCAGGAAGCTGCGACGCTGCCCTGCGCCGGGCTCACCGCCTGGCGCGCCTTGTTCGAGGAAGCAAAAATTCAGCCCGGCGACACGGTGCTGGTGCAGGGCACTGGCGGCGTGTCGATGTTCGCGCTGCAATTCGCCAAGCTCGCGGGCGCCAGCGTGATCGTGACGTCGTCGAGCGATGACAAGCTCGAACGCGCCAGGGCGCTCGGCGCCGACCACACCATCAATTATCGCTCCGTGCCGGAATGGGGCAAGGCGGCAGCCGAGTGGACCGGCGGCGGTGTCGACCACGTCGTCGAAGTCGGCGGCAAGGACACTTTCGCGCAATCGCTCGAGGCTGCCCGGGTGGGCGGCACCATCCTGGTGATCGGCGTGCTCACCGGCTTCTCGCAGCAGATCGCGATTCCGAGCCTGTTCGCCAAGAACCTGCACGTCATCGGCCTCTCGGTCGGCAGCCGCCGCATGTTCGAGGGCATGACGGCCGCGATCGGGCGCAACGCGATGAGGCCGGTGATCGATCGCGTCTTCGGCTTCGACGCCGTGCCCGATGCGCTGAGACTGATGCAGCAGGGCGGCCATTTCGGCAAGATCGTCGTCGAATTTCCCTAATTGGCCCCGCTGGCCATCCTCCTGATATCGTCGGGCGTCGCTCCGAAGCGGCGGCGGAACGCACGATGGAAATAGGAGACGTCGTGAAATCCGGCGAGATGCGCGATCTCGATGATCTTGCGCGAGCGCAGGCCCGGATTGCGAAGCAGCCGCTCGGCGCGCAGCAGCCGTTGCTCGAGCACGAAGCCACTATAGGTAATGCCGGCCTTCTCGAACAGCAGCTGGATCGTGCGCGGGCTGATGCGGTGCGCGGCCGCAAGCTCCGGCAACGACAATGCGGCGCTGTCGAGCTGCGCCAGAATGTCGGCCTTGATGGCTTCGAAACGCGCCGCCGCAAGGCCGCGCATCCGCGCCTCCTCGGCGACATCGCCGCGCGCGCCGATCATCAGCACCGAGAGGTCGAACAAATGCTGCGAGACCGCATCGAGCTCCGCGGGCGCGAGCTTGTCGGCATGGGCATGCGCGAGGTCGTAATACCGCAGGAACATCGACGTGATCGGATTGACGCCGGGGATCGACCGCGCAATCAGATCCTCCGCATTCGGGCAGGCGCGCAGTAGCGCCTTGCGCGGCAGCAGCGCGGTCTGGAAATTGCCATACCCCGTCTGGGTGATGTAGGCGCCCTTGATCGAGGGATCGCCGATGGTCACGTCGCCCGCCGCGACCTCAAGCGGCCGTTTTCCCATGGCCCCGCTGAGTGCGGAATTCGGCGACATCGTAATCACCAATTCGTCGTTCGTCCCCAGCGACACGAAAGACATCGGCGTGCCGAACGAGGCCGAGAGTCTGAGGCGAGGAAGAATGGCCGGCGCGATGGTCCGGTGAACACGCACGTCACCGACCGGCACGAAGTCGACGTTCGCCACCTGACGGCAGAACTGCTCGCGCCACATTTCATAGGCCGGACCGTTCGGGTCGCCGTCGAATGAGAGTTGAGGCTGGATCATCGATCGGGAAGCGCAAGTTTGTTGGCGATTTGCGGCAGGTTGTATCGTCAGGCCAGTACACTGCAACGGCAAAAGCGCGAAATTGCGTGATAAGCCACTCGCGATGACGCTCCGGGACCGCGACCAGGTGCCGCAGCCGGTGTGCCCCGACCGCAACACGCGGCGCCGTTGTCGCTGTCTTTCATGTCAGTCCATGCGCCGCTTCGCGCCTCTCCACGAACAGGGATCGCGACCCGCCTATCGTCGCCGGCGCATTGACGGACGATTGGAAGGGAATGATTCGATGACATCTCGTGCGAGCGATCTGCTGCCGGCTGCTCTGGCGCTTGGCTTGGCTGCGTTGTGCGCCACCGAGGCAACCGCCGCCGACATCGCGCTGAAGGCGCCGCCTGCGCCGCTGCCCGTGTTCAGCTGGACCGGCTTCTATGCCGGCGTTCATGCCGGTTACGGCACCGGCGACGGCAATTCGGCGCGGGTCGATCCCGGTGTGCTGCCGGCGCTGTTTCCCGGCGTGAACAACCTGACCTCGACCGCGTCGGCGCCGTTCACGCTTGGTGTCGATCAGTCCGGCTGGCTGGGCGGATTGCAGGCCGGCTACAACTGGCAGACCGGCCATATGGTCGTAGGTGTCGAAGCCGACGTCAGCGCCGCCGGGATCGGCGGGCGGGCGTCAGGCTCTTATGCATTCCGTCCCGTTTTCCTGGTCGGCGATTTCGACAATTACACCGGCACCGTGACAGTGACGCAGGATATCGACTATCTCGGCACGCTACGCGGCCGCCTGGGCTATGCCAGCAATAATTGGCTGGTCTATGCGACTGGCGGTCTCGCCTGGGCGCATGTCAAGGCAAGCCTCGACAGTACCCATCTCAGATTGACCAACAATTTTCCGATGCCTGGTTTTCCCGGCGCACTGAACGGTCATGCCTCGGCAAGCGGTTATAATATCGGCTATGCGGTCGGTGGCGGCGGCGAATGGTCGTTTGCGCCGCGCTGGTCGCTCAAGGCGGAGTATCTCTACCTCAACCTCGGCCGCCAGCTCTCTCTGTCGATCCCCGCGACCAGCATGCCGGCCCAGTGACATCGAGCTTCATACCTTCAGGGTCGGTCTGAACCGGCAATTTGCGCCGTGACAACGGCGGTGGCGGTGAAGCTCAATACTTCTTCACCGCCGCTCCGAAGGCCAGCCACAGCGCCATCGACGCGAGGCCAAAGCTGCCGAGCAGCAGGAAGGTCGGGCCGTAGCCGATCCATTGCGCGATCCAGCCGCCGAGCGCGGGGCTGAGGCTCGCGCCGACGCCCTGCACCGTGATCACGGCGCCCTGGCCGAGATTGATGCGGCCGCTGCCGTCGAGCGAACGCGCGACCATGCCGGGGACGGCGACGGTCTGGAGCCCGGTGCCGATTCCGTCGAGCACCTGCATGGGCACGACGCCCCACCATCCCGTGACGAAGAAGGCGAGCACGCCGCGAATGGGCAGGAACATGAAGGAGACCAGGATCACGGGCCAGTAGTTGCGCTTGCTCGCGGCCTTCATCGCGATCAGCGAGGTCACCACCATGACGCCCTGTGCGATCACGACGGTGGTGGCGACGAAACTCGGTCCATTGGCCTGCCCCTCGGCGACCGTCGCGAGGCCATAGAGCGGTACGATCGCCGCATTGCCGAGATGAAAGATGGCAAGCGCAAGCGCCAGCACCAGGAGTGGCTTGTGCTTGAGCAGGACGGTCATGGCATCCGGCGGATTCTTGCTCTCGTCCTCCTTGCTGCCGCGGGCCTGGCGATCGTCAATGGAATTGGCGGGGATCATCATCACGCAGGCGATCGCGATGGCGCCGAACACGGCCGCCAGGACGAACACGGCGACGTAGCCGAACTTGTAGCCGAGATAGCCCGACAACGCCGCACCGACCATGTTGCCGGCATGGTTGAAGGCCTGGTTGCGCCCGTTCAGCGCATTAAAACCCTTCTGCCTGGCGATGCCGAGCGTGATGCCGGTCACCGCCGGCACGATGGCCGCGCTCGCCAGCGATTGCGCCACTTGCGAGAACGTCACCGTCCAGAAATTCTGCGAGATCAGGATGATCGCGGATGCAAGCACCACGCAGATGCCGGGGATGACGACCCACAGCCGCTTGTTGCGGCTGGAATCGATGAAGCCGCCGATCGGCGTGGTCACCAGCATGCCCGCGACATTGCCGATCGTCAGCGCGGTGCCAATCAGTCCGGTGGCCCAGCCGCGCTCCTGCAGGAACACGCCGACGAACGGCCCGATTCCCGACTGCATGTCGGCCATGAAGAAGTTGACGGCGTAGAGGGGCCAGATGCGGGAAGGGGAGCGCGATGTCATCGAGACGCTGAGCGACTGCCGGCAGAAGTGGTCTTGCACAAGCAGGGCTGACAAGACGGGCTGACATGACCGGCAACTGGTGCCGGAGCGGACCGGAAAGTAACCTGTGGTGATCGTCTTGGTTCCTCCGTCCTTGCGATTGGAGGGCTGCGATGTCACCTCATCTGTGTCCCGCTCTCCTTATCGGATCATGGCCATGCCTCTCTGGACCTGCGAAACCTGCGGCGCGCAATTCCCGGACAGCGGGAAGCCGCCCGCATCCTGTCCGATCTGCGAGGACGAGCGGCAGTTCGTGAACTGGAAGGGGCAGACCTTCCTCGCACGCGAGGCGCTGGCCGAGGCTCATCGCCTCCGCTGGCGCGACGATCTCGGCCTAACCGGCATTGCGCTCGAGCCGAGCTTTGCCATCGCCCAGCGCGCGCTCCTGGTCCCCACAGGCGGGGGATGCGTGATGTGGGACTGCATTCCGCTGGCGACATCGGAAGCGATCGCGCATGTCCGTGCGCTCGGTGGCCTCAAGGCGATCGCGATCTCGCATCCGCATTATTATGGCGCGCTGGCCGACTGGAGCGAGGCGTTCGGCAATGTGCCGGTCTATCTGCACGCAGACGACCGCCAGTGGGTGACGCGGCCGCATGCGTCGATCGCGCACTGGAGCGGCGATCAGCATCGTATCTCCGATGATGTGCTGCTGCTGCGCACCGGCGGTCATTTCGCCGGCGCCACCATGCTGCACTGGGCAGGCGGTGCGGAGGGCAAAGGCGCGCTGCTCACCGGCGATATCGCGCAGGTGACGATGGATCGTCGCTTCGTCAGCTTCATGTACTCCTATCCGAACTACATGCCCCTTAACGCAGCCGCGGTGCGGCGGATCGCGGCTGCCGTCGCGCCGCTCGCCTTCGATCGCATCTACGGGGCCTGGTGGGGACGCAACATCGCTGGCGGCGCCAAGGCCGCATTCGCTGCGTCGGTCGAGCGATATATCGCCGCCATCGCCTGACGCGCGGGCATCAGAATCCCGTTGCCTTGGACTAATAACTGTACTATATGTACAGTTATTAGTCGCGGCGCAACGATGCGTTTGCCGGCCCGGCATGAACGATGCATCGTTGTTGCGGCGGACGCATGTTGCGGCCGCGTGAGCGGGAGTTGGACGCATGACCGGGCAGCGCGACTACGAGATCTTCGAGGCGGGCGACGTTAGGCTTCAGTCGGGCTCCGTCTTCCCCGCGATGAAGCTCGCCTACAAGACCTATGGCACGCTGAGCGCGGCCAAGGACAACGTCATCCTCTATCCGACCTCGTTCAGCGCGCAGCATTTCGACACCGAATGGCTGATCGGCCCCGACGGCGTGCTCGATCCCACGCGCTACTTCATCGTCATCCCGAACTTGTTCGGCAACGGGCTGTCCTCCTCGCCGTCGAATTCCGGCGACGGGCCGTTCCCGCTCGTCAGCTATCACGACGCGATCGCGGTCCAGCACCGGCTGCTGACCGAGCGCTTCGGCATCGAAAAGCTGGCGCTGGTCTATGGCTGGTCGATGGGCGGCATGCAGACCTATCACTGGGCGGCGCTGCATCCTGCCATGGTCGAACGCGCGGCGGTGGTCTGCGGCAGCGCCCGCTGCGCGCCCTACAATCACGTGTTTCTCGAAAGCGTGAAGGCGGCGCTGACAGGCGATCCCGCCTTTCGCGACGGACGCTTCGTCGAGAAGCCAACGGCCGGCTATCGCGCCATGGGGCGCGTCTATGCCGGCTGGGCGATGTCGCACGGCTTCTACCGCGACGAGCTCTGGCGCGAGGCCGGCTTTACCTCGCTCGAGGATTATCTCGTCCGCAACTGGGACACGACCTTCGCCCGCCGCGATGCCAACGATCTGCTGGCACAGGCCGGCATCTGGCAGCGCGGCAACATCAGCGCCTGCGCGGCCTTCGGCGGCGATCTCGACCGCGCTCTCGCGGCGATCACGGCGCATATGCTGCTGATGCCGGGTGCGACCGATCGCTATTTCGACGTTCGCGACAACGAGGACGAGCTCCCCAAGCTGGTCAACGCCAGGTCCGCCGTGTTGCACCCGATCCCGTCGCAACACGGCCATCGCGCCGGTAACCCCGTCAACAATCCGCGCGACCAGGCCTTTCTCAGGGACGAGGTCGCGGCGCTTCTTGCCAAGTAATGCAGGTGTCCGATCATGACTGACGCGACCGTTTCAGAGCCCGGCCATCGCCTCAAGCCGCTGAGTCCGGCGATGCTGCGCGAATTGTCGGTGCGCTCGAACCTGCGGGGCGCGGCGCAGAGCCTCGGTCACTACGGCATGATCGTCCTCGTCGGCGCACTGATCTGGATGGTGTCGTCGCGTCATGGCGTGCTGTGGGCGCTGCCGCTGATGGCGGTGCAAGGCTATCTCGTCGCCTTCCTGTTCATGGCGGTGCACGAGACCGCGCACAAGACCGCGTTCAAGAGCCGCGGCCTCAATCTCGCCGTTGGCTATCTCTCGGCCTTCATCATCGGATTGCCTTACGAATATTACTGCCTGTTCCACTGGGACCATCACCGCTACACCCAGGATCCGGAGAAGGACCCGGAGCTGATCGTCGGCGTGAAGCCGGCCTCCGACACCCAGCTCGCGATCGCCTATAGCGGCCTGCTCCAGGTCGGCGGGCGCCTGCGGCTGATGCTTGGGCATGCCATCACCGGCAAGGTCGTCGTGCCCTGGATTCCCGAGGGCAAGCGCGGCACCATCGTGGCCGAGGCGCGCGCCTATGTCGCGCTCTACGCGCTGCTGCTTGCGCTCTCGCTGTGGTTCTCCTCCGCGCTGCTGCTCTGGGTCTGGATCGTGCCGCTGGTCATCGGGCAGTTCTTCCTGCGGCCGTATCTCTATGCCGAGCACACCGGCTGCGACCGCACCCGCAGCGCCTTCGAGAACACCCGCACCACCTATACCGGTGCCATCGTGAAATGGTTCGCGTGGAACATGCCCTACCATGTCGAGCACCACGCCTATCCGTCGATTCCGTTTCACGCGCTGCCGAAGCTGAACGCGATCGTTGACGGCGAGATCGTCTATCGCGGCCGCGGCTATATCAGGACGACGCGCGAGACCTTGGCCTGGTTTCGCCGGCAGCGGCGGGGGAGCTAGCCAAACGCAAAACTCCGGCCGCGATGCGACCGGAGCTTTGTCGTGATAGCGAGATATCAGTAGATCCCGTAGGCGCAGACATTCACGACGCGGACGCGCAGGCCGTGACGGGTCTGGACGACGCGCTCCTGGTAGCAGTTGCTGACGCCGGTGTTGACGTAGATGCCGCCAAAGCCATAGCCCGGGCCCCAGCCGTGACCCCAGTGATGATGGAAACCGTGAGCCGAAGCGGCGGTGGGCGCGAGAGCGGCAACGCCGAGCGAGCCGGCAGCGATCAGACCAAGAGCAAGCTTACGAAACATTTTCATTCTCCAGTTGGCGCGAGGCCGTTGTTGTGTCCCTGCATCTCCGTCGGCACGAGACGCGAATGCGTTCATGGGACGACCTGAGAATCGTGTTTCAGGATTGTTTCGTCGGCTGCGGCGAGGTGCGTCGCCGTCAGGCTTTCCGCGCCGCGCCATAGCGCGCGGCCATCGCCTGCGTCATCTCGGCCATCTTCTCGCGGAGATCGGCGGGCTCCAGCACTTCGGCCTCGGGGCCGAGCCGCAGCAATTCGGCTGCGGCGTGCCACGATGTCTTGCCGGTCGGCACCCGCGCGATGCGCCAGCCGTCGGCATCGGCGGTCTCTTCGATCTCGGTGCGTGCCTTGACGTAAGGCTGGCTCAACGCGCCGAGCAGCTTTACGCCGAACGGCGACAGCCGCACGACCGCGACATTGGGATGCATCTCGGCTTCGAGGCGAAGTGTCGCGGCCTGCCAATAGGCAGCGAGATCGAAATCGGCGGGACGATCGAAGCGATCGTCGAGCGCGGTGCAGTCGAGCACGCGCGCGACGCGATAGGTGCGCACGCTGCCGTCGACCTGTCCTGCGAGGTACCAGCTGCCGCCTTTCAGCACGAGGCCGAGCGGGGCGACGCGGCGCTGCTTCTCCGAGCGCCAGCTCTGGTAGCGGATCTTGATCAGCGTCCCGCGCAGGGCCGCGCCGGCGATGCCGCGCAGATGCACCGGCTCCTCCGCCTCGCCGAACCAGCCCGGCGCGTCCAGGTGAAAACGTTCCTGCATGCGGCCGGCATCCTCGCGCAGATTCGCGGGCAGCGCGGCCATCAGCTTGTTCTGCGCGGCGATCATCGCCGCATCCAGTCCGAGCGCCGCGGCCGGGCCCGGGAGGCCGGCGAGGAACAGCGCGCCGGCTTCGCTCTGCGACAGGCCGTTGAGCCGGACGCGATAACCGTCGAGCAGGCGATAGCCGCCTTCCGCGCCGCGGTCCGCATAGACAGGGACGCCCGAGGCCGCCAGCGCGTCGATGTCGCGATAGATCGTGCGCACCGAGACCTCGCAGGCTTCCGCGAGCTCGGGCGCGGTGACCTGCCCCCTGGCCTGGAGGGTGGTGAGGATCGACAGCATCCGGCTCGCGCGCATATCTCCTTAAACCATACCTGACACAGGATGTCAGGTATGGTCCGCTACAAGCGCCATCGCCAATTGGCCAGATGGAGACCTGCCATGACCGATCCGAACCGCATCACCCTGTATTATTCGCCGCAAAGCCGCGCCACCGGCACGCGGGTGCTGCTGGAGGAGCTCGGGGCGCCGTACGATCTCCACGTCCTCAACATGAAGGCCGGCGAGCAGCGCCAGGCCGCCTATCTCGCCGTCAATCCGCTCGGCAAGGTGCCGGCGATCCACCATCGCGGAGAGCTCGTGACCGAGCAGGTCGCGATCACCATTTACCTGGCTGACCTGTTTCCGCAGGCCGGGCTGACGCCCGCGCTGAACGATCCGGTGCGCGGCCCTTATTTGCGCTGGATCGCCTATTACGGCGCCTCGTTCGAGCCGGCCATGATCGACAAATTCATGCAGCGCGAACCGGCGCCGATCACGCAATCGCCCTATGCCGATTACGACACGATGCTAGGTGCGCTGGAGGCGCAATTGTCGAAGGGCCCCTACCTGCTCGGCGAGCGCATGACCGCTGCGGACGTGTTGTGGGGCGTCGCCTTCAGCTGGACCATGATGTTCGGCATCGTGCCGAAAAAGGACGTGTTCGTCCGCTATGCCGAGCGCATGACCGCGCGCCCGGCGTTCCAGCGGATCAATGCCGCCGACGATGAGATGGCGGCGCAGCATGCCAAGGTTGCGGGTGGTTGAATGATTCGGGGGGTAGATGACGAAGCCGGTGCATACGACCAACTGCTTCAACACCTTCATCCGGGTTGCCGAAGACTGTCCCGCGCGTACCGGCGAGGAGCCGCCGCTCCGCGCGGGAAAGCCGACGGTTGCGTGCCTGCAATATGGGATGATCGCCAAGGCGCCCTACAAATACACGTCCGACGACGTGATCTTCGCGACGTCTGCGCCGGGACGCGATCTTGATGTGAAGGCGACGAAAACGGAGAAGCGAGCGGCCCGCGAGGCGTTCTTCTCGCGGGGGCAGGCGTGCATGAGGGCGTCGAGCCTGGGCAAGCGCTTCGGCTGGGGCGTTCATGCCGACGGTGAGGGCCGGATCGCGATCTACGCTGTCGACAGCAAACGCTACCAGGCGCTCGTTCGCGATCCCAAGCTCACGCAGGTGCGCGCGATGCGGTCGAAGCGGGCGTGATCAGAATTTTGGCGCCCGCTTCTCCGCGAACGCCTTGATGCCTTCCTTGATCTCGTCGCCGCGCATGCTGTCGCGGTGGCGCTGGTCGGCGGCTTGCTCGTCGAGCTCGCCGCGAGCGAATTCGTTGATCGCGCGCTTCATGCCGCGCATCGCCTGCGGCGCGTTGCCGGCGAGGATACTCGCGAGCCTGTCGACCTCCTCGTCGAGCGTCTCTTCCGGCACCATGGCGGTGAGATAGCCGATGCGCAGCATCTCCGGCGCGCTGATCTTCTGCGCCGTCAGAAACAGCCGTTTCGCATTGTCGAGGCCGAGCCGCGTCACGTAGCGCTTCATGCCGCTCCGGTAGTAATGCAGCCCGAGCCGCGCCGCCGGCATGAACATCTCGGCGGTGTCGACGCCGATGCGGAAATCACAGGCGAGCGCGAGATCGGTCGAACCGCCATAGACGCCGCCGTTTAGCCGGCAGATCGTCGGGACGCCCAGATCTTCGAGGCGGTTGACGACGACCTCGAAGGCCGAACCCGCGCTCTGCTGCTCGCTCGCGCTCACCGCGCGCTCGGCGACGGAGTTGAGATCGTAGCCTGCGGAGAAAGCGCGGCCGGTGCCGGTCAGCACCAGCACGCGGATGGCGGGATCGGCCTCGACGGCGTCGAACAATCTAAGGAGCTCGCCGAGATCCTCGGCCTGGAGCCGGTTGAGATGCTTCGGCCGGTTGAGGCGGATGGTGGCGCGAGCGCCCGTGATTTCGAGCAGGGGGCCGGTGGCCGCGTCGGCTGTCTCCGACATTCTTGTCTCCTTTTTACTTGTTTTCGAGCGTGCGGCGCCTGGCTTCCGCATCGATGGTTTCGGCAAGGTCGGGATGCCGCGCCATCAGGACGCGGAAATCGACGAGATCGAGCACCAGCAGCCGCGACACCTTCGTGGTCGAGACGTTGGCGCCGCGCTTGTTGTTGCCGAGCAGCGCCATCTCGCCGAAGAAGGCGCCTTCGCCGAGCTGCACCTTCTTGCCGGGGAGGTCGACCTCGACCTCGCCGGCGGCGATGAAGTACATGCAGTCGCCTTGCGCGCCCTTGCGGATGATCATGGTGCGCGCCGGCAGCTCCATGGTGCGCAGCATGTGGGTGACGTCGGCAATGGCGGCAGGGCCGAGCGCCGCGAAGAACGGCACCTTGCTGACGGCTTCCCAGGTCCTGAGGAAATTGTCGCGCCGCGTCTCCGCGGCAAAGCCCGTCGCCAGAATACCGGTCCAGAGGCCGAAGACGCCGAGGCCGGAGATCATCACCAGTGCCGCCACCATCCGCCCCAGCGGGGTCACAGGCACGACGTCGCCATAGCCGGTCGTCGTCAGCGTCACCACCGCCCACCACAGTGCGGCTGGGACGCTGCCGAAGGTCTGCGGCTGCACGTCCCGCTCCAGGAAATATTCGGCGACGGAGGCGAGGAAGACCACCATCAGGAAGATCACGAGCACGCTGACGAGCGGGCCCGATTCCAGCACCAGCACGCGGCGAAGCTGCCGCAGGCCCGGAATGCCCGGCACCACCTTCAGAACCCAGAGCACGCTGAGCAGCCAGGCGGTCTTCGGCTCGACGCCGAGGATCAGCGCGACCGGCACGGCCAATGCCCCGATCGCGTCGACGATGCCGGCGGACGAGGTCACATAGAGCGCAAGACGTCCCGTCCGCGCCATGTGGCGCAGCCGGACCACCCATTCGAACACGAAATAGACGAGGCAGGCCCACAGCAGGACATCGACCCAGCGGTGCGTATCCTCATAGGCCGGGTTCACCGTCAGCAGCACCATGCTGAGCACGCCGACGCCGACCGCCGCATAGGCCGCCTTGGTCATGTTGCGGCCGGCCGTGGCGGCCACGAACTGGGCCAGAGCGGAGATCAGCGGCGTGGACATGCGGGAAGGCGGCTCGGTCTTGGCTTTGCGGTCCCGGCTGGGAGCGCGGCGCCAAAGTGCCCGCCCGCGCCGAGGCCGTCAACGACGGTCGCACGCACTGCAGCATCGTCAAATCGGGAGCCGGTGGGCTGGGCCGCTATCGGAAATGCGGCGGCTCGTCGTAACCGCGGCGGCTGCTGAAGAACAGCAGGACCATCAGCCCGATTCCGACAACGACGGAGAAAGCAGCCCCAAGCGCGAGGGCTACATAGCCTTCCGTCGGGATCGGCTCGCCTTCGACGGCCATCGCGGAATAAGCGAAATAGCCCACCGCTGCCAGCATTCCCAGGAGGAAGATCATGAGGAGCGTACGCATAGGCGCGTTCTCCGGTTGTATCGGGAAACCAACGGTTGCGGGTCGGACCGGTTCCAGCGGGACCGGCCATTGGCGGGGTGGGGCGGCGTTCCCGGCCTGGCGCGGTATGTCTGGCGACGGTCTGCGCGCACGCTAAAGCGGGACCAGTGCCCGCTGACATTGTTACCACGCACTCCGACCTCATCCTGAGGGCCCGCCAAAGGCGGGCGTCTCGAAGGATGGCGGCAAGGAAAATGCTCCCGGCCACGCGAGGGGCAACGCTGCGGTCAGGCGCTCTGCGCGGTCTTCACCACCACGACATTGCTGTCGTCGTGTTGCGGTGCGGTGGCGTCGCGGGCGGCCTTGTCGGCGTCGCCGGCGTGGCGCTTCAGGTAGTCGCGACGCATGCCGATCTCGTCACGGACGAATTCGTAGCCGAGCTTGAAGGTGTCGAGCCCGTCGGTACTGATCGTGCCGTCCCTGAGCCCGATGACGGCGCCCCTCAAAATGCCTTCCAGCTCGTCCTGCAGGCACTCCAGCTGGTCCAGCGAATGGGCGTGCTCGATGCGCTCGCCGATGTCGAGGATGGCGGTGGAGAGCTCGCTGGCCTTCTCCGGCGCGATGCGGGTGATCTTGGCGTAGATGGCGGCGAAGATGGAGCCGATGACGCTGAGCGCGGCGGCGCCCAGATACATCAAGTCGCTGTACTTATCCATGAACGACTTGGTGTCGTCGTTGATGTAGTCGGCCGCGCCCTGATGCGCCATCACGAAGGCGTCCTTCTCGACGGAGGCGGGCTCGATTCGGCTGGCAAAGCCGCTGTCGAGCCCGAGGGCGGGCTTGTTCTCGTAGATGGTGCGTGCCAGCTCGCCCGCCGTGGTCAACGACATCCTGGATTGCGCGACCAGCAGCCATTCGAGCCCGATCGTTTCGAGATCGTCGTCGGGAATTTGAGGCGAGGCCGCCAGCGTTCCTGCCGTCAGTGTCTCGTCGGAAATGCCGGGGAATTTGCGGGCCAGCGCCTTGACCTCGTCGATGGCGTTGAGCGTGAAGCCGCCGCGCTTGGCGGCCTGCTCATAGCCTTTGTCCCGCACCGCTTTCGAGGCGTGGACGACGGCAATCACCGCCGCGAAGCCGTTTGCCGGCGCAAACAGCTTGTCGAGCGTTACGCCCTGCGGCGCTATCTGGATCTTCGCGGCGTCGGGACCGTCGGGAATGTCGAGGATGCCGCGGACGAAGGCCAGCGAGGAATCGCTCTCGGCGAGGACGGCGACCTTCTTCTTCTTCAGCTCGGCGAGCGACTTGATCTTCTTGTTGCCGGGACCGAGCAGGAGGACGAGATCGTGCTCGAGGATCGCGAGCGTGCGCGCCCGCAGCGGCACCTTCGCATCGGTGCGCAGCACAGCGAGGTCGGCCTGCCGGCGGTCGAACAGTGCGAGCGCCTTGGCATTGTCGCCGTTGTTGACGATCTTGATCCGGAAGCGCGAGGCGTTGCTCTTCAGCAGCGCGGCGAGCTTGGCCGCGAACAGCGCCTCGTCGCTATTGGGAGCGCCGACCGCGAAGGTCAGCGTCTCCGAATTGTGCAGCATGGCGCGGCCGCCCCAGACGGTGGCGAGCGACAGCAGCAGGGTCAGCACGACGTAGAGCAGGACCTGTTGCTGGTTGGTCTTGATCACCTTGGGACGCCGCGGCGGCGGTTCGGCCTGCGATGAATTGGGGCCCTCGGTACTCATGGCAGCACTCTTGGCCTTATTCTTGGGTGGCGGGCGGCTCGCTCGTGCGATCGCGGCAAACGCCCTGTAATTCGTAAACGCCTGAAAAAAGAACGATATTCTCTGCCGCCGATGATAGCGCGCCGGTACTGGAATGCAAATTTCGAGCCGGAGGTAACCTTACTCGGTGCAGCGCGGCGATTGGTCATCCTATCACCAGTTAGCCACACTTGGCGATTTTCCGGTTCCCCCCGGCTGCATTCCGTCGCGGGAGATGTCATAAATTACGCGTCCCGGCGATTTGACCGGTCCAAGAAGAAGTTGCGCTGAACGCTCCAATTTTTCTTGTCACGTCAATGAGGGCGTCAGCTTTGTCGTTTCCACCCATGTCATCGGCGGTTCCGGTTGAAGCGCTCATTGGCTGGATGCTGCTGCTCACCTTCAAGCACATCATCGCCGATTTCGTCCTGCAGACCGCGTGGATGGCGCACGGCAAGGACCAGAAGCACGGCTGGGCTCTGCCGCTGCTGGTGCATTGCCTGGTTCACCTTGCGGTCGCGCTGCCGCTGATCGTGATCGTCGCGCCGAAATTCTGGTTCGTGGCGTTCATTGATTTCGTGATCCACATCACGATCGACCGGGCCAAGGGATTCGTCTCCGCCAATTTCGGCATCGACCTCGCGCATCCCTGGTTCTGGACCCTGATCGGCGTCGACCAGGCGCTGCATCACCTGACCGGCTTCGGCCTCTCCATCTTCATGGCGGCGAACTGAGGCTGGCAGGCGGCGGCAGATCTCGTAGCCCGGATGGAGCGCAGCGCAATCCGCGGCCGTGCCACACACTGTGACCTTCCCGGATTACGCTGCGCTCCATCCGGGCTACGCAGCTTTCACAAGAACCAGACCTCATCCTGAGGAGCCCGCCAAAGGCGGGCGTCTCGAAGGATGGCCGCAACGGCACCGCCAATCCCCGTTTTCAACCCCACCCGCCGCGCTCTGATTCGCGGCCCACGGGCAAGGCCCCCGGGTGACTACCGGGCAGCGTGGTTAACCTTTCGTTAGAGAATTGCGCTGCATCTTCCGGGCACGAGGGAGAACTGCAATGTTTTCAAGCCGCGACGCCTTTGAAAGCGATTTCTGCCCGGTTCGTGACGAGCTCCTTGGCGAGATGTATCGCGCCAGCGAGAGCGGACTGCCGAGGCTGGTTGAGAGTGTTTCCCCTGAGGCGCGCGCCCGCCTGGCGCTGTTCTGCTATCGCCGCAGCCATCTGCATTCGCTGGCGGTCGCGATCGCAGCGAGCTGCAGCGAGCGCGACCTGATCGAGAATGGCGGCCGTGTCGGCTCGACGCTCTACGCGCTATCTCGCGAGAGGTCGGCCAAATCGTCGCCGTCGGCGCCGGGAGGCCGCAAGCCGATCACGCTGTCGACCAAGCCGCTCTCGGTGCTGGCTCCGCTCGATGACGAGCTCGACGACGAGATCGGCGAAGCCGTTCCCGCCTAAGCGATCTCGATTATCGGCAGTCCAAACTTCCGCCGCGCCATCGCGCATTCGGCGTCGCCCGGCATGCATGTGCGGCACACCTCCGGCCGCAATTCATAGATGCCGCAGGCCGTCGTCTTTCCGATCTCTCCCTGCAACGCCGAACAGCGATCGCCCTCGCAGCGCATGCCGGATTGCCGCGCGTTGACGAGCGCTTCGGGAATCGCGGCAAGCTCCTCGTCGCTCTCGATCGAGAAGCGCGGCCAGTTCTCCGAATAGCCGCAGCACGCGCCGCAACTCTGGCAGCAGCTCGACAGGTCGGTGGTGGATGTCTCGTCCATCGTCGTCACGTGTCCTTTCACGTGTCCTTGGGCGGGCCCCAGACCAGGCTCTGCCGCCATCTCGCACGTAACACGTCACGGCGCTCCGGATATCTCTCGTCGAGATAGTTGGCCTCCACTACGCGGTCGGTGCGGAAGCTGCGGAAGTCGCTGCGCAGCTCGCACCAGGCCGCGAGCAGGCGCACCGCTTCGAGATAGCCGACCGAGATCGGCCAGATCATGCGCTCGCTGGCGCGGCCCTGCTCGTCGCGATAGCGCAGCATGATCTTCTTGCCTTCGTGGATCTGGGTCCGCGTGCGCACCATGTCGAGGCGGTCAGGCTCCCTGTTCCAGCTCGGCCGCGCCCGGCTCGCGGGCTCCAGCACGAAGGGGCGCAGGCGCTCGGGCACGGTGTCGGCGATCTTGGCCATCAGGTCCTCGGCCGCACGCGCCAGTGCCGAATCGGCGTGGCCCGCAACCCATTGCGCGCCCAGCACCGCCGCCTCGATCTCGTCGGGCGTCAGCATCAAGGGCGGCAGGTCAAAGCCCTTTTCCAGGATGTAGCCCATGCCGGCCTCGCCGCGGATCGGCACGCGCTGGCCGATCAGTGTCGCGATGTCGCGATAGATCGTGCGCTTCGAGGTCTCGAGCTCGGCCGCGATCGCGTCCGCCGTCAGCGGCTTACGCGTGCGCCGGAGCACCTGGATGATCTGAAACAGCCGGTCGGCGCGTCTCATGACAATTCTCTTATCGGGGGCGTTTCAGGAAACGGCGCGCGGCTGCTGACAGGATGTTGGCAGCAGGGGGGGTCTATACCGGGACAACACATCGACTGAAGAGGATTTGTCCATGATCATTCCCACCCATTTCGGCCCGGCACTTCCGGTGTTGCGGGCGCAGGTGTGGTCCGCCCAGGCGTTTGGTCGTCTCGTTTCGCTCGATCTCATGGCCGTCGACCTCCGATTTGCCCTCGCAAGCGTGGTGGCACGCTCGCTGACCCAGGCTGCGGACGCTCTGGTCCGTCATGTGATGGGCCGCGCCTGGCGGGGGGCCCGTTTCGCAGAAGATATCACGGCTGCTGCCACCATGGTGGCAGCAGCCCGTCACTAGGTTCCGTCAACTTTGGCAGGTTCAGGAGAGCTCGCATGATCACGCTTTACGGCTTTGGCACCGGCTTCGGCCTGCCGGAAATCAGCCCCTTCGTCACCAAGACGGAGGTGCAGCTCAAGATGGCGGGGCTGCCCTACCGGAAGGAGCGGGCGATGCCGCCCGCGTCCCCGAAGGGCCAGCTACCCTTCATCGACGATGGCGGCGAGGCGGTGGCCGACTCCACCTTCATCCGCGCCCATATCGAGCGCCACTATGGTTTCGATTTCGACGCCGGCCTCTCCTTGGCTGAGCGGGCCCAGGCCTGGGCGTTCGAGCGCATGATCGAGCATCACGTCTATTGGGCGCTGGTCGGCGCGCGCTGGGTCGATCCGGTCAATTTCGCCAAGGGGCCCGCGCATTTCTTCGACGGCGCGCCGGAGCACAATCGCGAGAAGCTGCGCGAGGATGCGCAATTCCGCGTCGCCGAGAACTACCTGCTCTCCGGCCTCGGCCGCCATGCGCCCGATGACGACGTCGATCTTGCGGTGCGCTCGCTGTTCGCGCTCTCGGTGCAGCTCGGCGACAAGGCCTACTTGATGGGCAACAAGCCCAGCGGCGTCGATGCCACCGCCTTCGGCGCGCTTGCAGGGATCCTGACGCCGTTCTTCGAGTCGGGACTGCGGCAGCGGGCGGAGGGATTTCCGAACCTCACGGCCTATGTCGATCGCATGATGGACAATTACTATCCGGAGTTCGCCTGGACCCCGCTGCGGCAGGCGGCGTAGGAACGCGCAAGACGGTCGTTCTCGAGGCACCGAGCTTTCCACGTCGTCATGGCCGGGCTTGTCCCGGCCATCCACGTCTCGCCACGTTGCACGAAGAACGTGGATGCCCGGGACAAGCCAGGGCATGACGACTGAGAGTTGGCACTTAAAACAAAAGAGCCGGCCCATCGGGCCGGCTCTCGTCGTCTCAAAGCTTTCGTCGCGCCTTACTTCACCAGCGTGTACTTGCCGTTCTTCACGGTGAGCAGGATGCGCGAGCGCTCGTCGAGGCCGTAGCGATCCTTTTCGGTGAAGTTGTAGACGCCCTGGCTCGCGGCCAGCTCCTTCTCGGACAGCAACGCCTGGCGGATCGCTTCGCGGAATTCCGGCGTGCCCGGCTTGGCCGTCTTCAGCGCGGTCGGGATGATGCGCTTGAGGATCTCGAAGGCGTCGTAGGAGTGACCGGCGAACTGGCTGCGGCTGTTCGGGCCGTACTTGGCTTCATAGGCCGAGTTCAGCGCGAGGCCCGGCTTCTTGGTGGCGGCTTCGTCCGGCTGGTCCTCGGGATCCATGACGGGACCGGAGGCCATCAGCACGCCTTCCGCCGCTTTGCCGGCGATGCGGATGAAGTCCATGCTGGCGGCGCCGTGGGTCTGGTAGATCAGGCC
>Ga0207426_1000216_pt1 | contig 136337 bp, 86 predicted proteins | sample AraplaMF_Cvi_mMS_FD_184265 | JGI IMG/M metagenome (GOLD analysis project Ga0207426, IMG submission 184265) | Arabidopsis root microbial communities from the University of North Carolina, USA - plate scrape MF_Cvi_mMS (SPAdes) (version 2) | ecosystem: Host-associated > Plants > Roots >... | reverse complement strand
GACATTCCCGGTAACAAAAGCGAATGTGATTGTAGATCATCTGACGATTAACCATACCGAATTCGATGCCGCACAGGCCGACCTGCAGGCGCTCTTAAGACAAAAAATGGGAACAGTAAAAAGATCCAATGAAGCATGGGACAAACTGGAATCCCATTCAACAAAACATCACTAGTATGGAGAAAAAAGTAAAAGAAACAAAATCAAAAGGACTGGTTTTTAGTTACGACCGCAGGATCGAAGAACTATTCTTTATTTCAGGAGAAAAGCTATATTTTAATAAAGAAAGCAAAACATTTGATATAGACCAGAACCCTTATGGGGAAGCTGATCCAAGGCCTGTAACAAACCTCATGTTTGGTACCGGTGCTTACGAATTTGATACCGTGCTCGATAATGTAGACTATCATTACAAAATCAGCAGCAAGTATAAAGCGGATAATGCGCTTTATGAATTTTTGAAAGAAAATGATCTTAGTAACCTGGATATCATTCACAACAACGACCGCGATGTGGTGTACGTAGAATACGAGAAACAGCGACTTACCAGGATTAAGCTGATAAAATTTGAGGATGGTGTGTCAAAGGATTTCCTGACGATCTATTTTGATCCGAAAGAAAATTTCCTGATAAAGTATCCACAGCAAAGAAGGGTACTAAACGGGTTGTTGTTTAACGACAATAAATTGGTTTGCCGGATCCCTGACGATGAACTGGTGTGGGAGCTGCAGTTACAACCGGTAATACTGGCGCTGCTGAAACGGATTGTTGAAAGTAACGGATAAAACCGATAAGTATAAACAGGAAAACGCACCGCGCAATGCGGTGCGTTGCTTTTTTAGCGAACATTTGTCGCATTCTGCACTATATAATGTCGCTTTTATACCCGGTCGATCCCGCTGCGAAGAACTAGCTTTGTAGTAAGCATTTCAATATTCATAACGTCGGCAATCATGAAAGCTACCGAGATCACTACCATTGACCAATACATCGCCGGTTTCCCCGAAGAAATCCGGCCAATACTGAACCAGGTGCGCGCTACGATTCAAAAAGCAGCACCCGATGCAATAGAAGCTATCAGCTACGGCATGCCTGCATTTAAGCAAAATGGCTACCTGGCGTACTTTGCTGCTCACAAAAATCATATTGGCTTCTACCCCATTCCGTCGGCAACAGAAAAATTTAAAGAGGAGTTGTCGGTGTACAAAACGGGAAAAGGATCCGTACAATTCCCTATTGACCACCCCATGCCGTTAAAGCTGATCACAAAAATCATCAAATTCAGGCTACAGGAAAATGCTGCAAAGGCGGCGCTGAAGGCCAAAAAGAAATAGGTCCTATCCGTTTTTGAAAAAATACTATAGGGTAGTTACTGAAGATTAATCGTGAGTAGGGTATTTTATCAAGGAGTTGGATTATCATCCGGCACCGGAGCAAAAGGGATTAATTTTTTATCCCGTAACATCTTTGCCAGCGTATCTGCATATTGATGAGCAAACTTCTCTTTCGTTTCTTTCGGCAGACGCCCGTACGCGTTTTCCCTTTGCGCTGCATCATCTGCTTCTCCTGTTTCCACCATTCGCAGGTAATGTACATAGTGACCAAATTCATGCAACAATGTTCTGTACAACTGTGTATTCCTCACATTTTCAGGTTCCAATATCGCGGTAAAAGACCTTGTATCAGCTGTAAACAGATGCCCGTCTTCCTTAAGGCGTTCCAGCTCTTGCTGATCTTCCAAACATAGTTTCCGCGGCCATTTGAGCTTACGGCTATAATCCGCAGCCTCCAGGATGACAGCCGGATAGTAATTGCGTTCAAACTCATAGGAGTAGATAAGTCTTCCCCATACCGGTGATATTATTGCCTCCTTTTTCCGGGGTTGCCGGAGCACAATAAGTTTCAATGCTCCATAGTCCGATGCGGGGATGTAGCTAATCATCCGCTCAATGTCTTCTATCGAGCACGCATGCTTTGAAGGAGGTATGGTACCCTCTATAACAAAAACAAAAGTATGTCCGTTGATAACGCGTGTCACTTTCTCATAAGCTTCAAGACGTTCATAAAAGGACTGGGAAACGGTATACGGTGTGGGAATCACCAGTTTGTTCTGCCGTCCATACCCTTGTTTGGCGGTACCAATATTCCTGCTTCTTCTGATGGGATTGCGCATTTTTTCGACTTACTTATGGTAACTACTTTGCCGTAAACCAGTCCATCACTTGCATCGATGCAATCGCATCGGCTGCTGAACAAGGATTATCCCCCCTGCCCAAAAAGTAATTGGTGACCTTTTCTATCATGGGTTGTTGTACATGTGGCAACGGATCAAAAATAAATTCTTCTGCCTGGCCATTTCTGCGAACGGTCACCTTACTGCCAAATACCGGGAAGCTGATACTGCCGTTGGCGCCAGCTATTTCACAAACGTCCCTGCTATCGTCAGGAGCAACTGTAAAGCACCAGGTACCATTAACTACCACCTGCACTTTGATTAAACGAGTGAAGATAAAACATTTCCGGACCGCTTGTTCATTTCAAAAGTATTCTCTAATTTAGAAATACTGACGTGGCGAATCGTGTGAGTAATGTAACCCACTAATATCCAAGCCAAAATCTGATGACTGCTACCCGTTTTTCGTTAACTTGTAATCGTTAAACAAACCTTTTCTTAATACCACCTGTATGAAAACATCTATCTGTTACCTGGTAACAGGAATTGCCGCCGCTGTATTGCAATGCGCCTGCGGAACCACAGATAAAAAACCTGCTGCCGTTGAAAAGCCTGTCATCGAAAATAAAGGTGTAAAAATCGCTTACACAGATACAGGCAAGGGAGATACTACTTTGGTATTTGTGCATGGCTGGGCCATCAACCAATCGTATTGGGCTAACCAGGTAGCTTTTTTCAAAGACAAATACCGGGTGGTTACTCTCGATCTGCCGGGCTTTGGCGAATCAGGGAAAAACAGAACCGTGTGGACCACCGAGATGTATGGCAGCGATATCGATACCTTGTTGGAACGCCTCGATATAAAAAATGCTTTCCTGGTAGGGCATTCCATGTCTGGTGATATTGTGTTATCTGCCGCCATTCATGCTGCCGAAAGGGTTATCGGTGTAATTGGAGTAGATAACTTTAAAGGAGTTGGTGTGGCCGCAAACCTCACACCACAGCAGAAAGAAGAATATGCTAAATTAACGGAACAGTTAAAACAACATTTTAAGGAAACAGCAACTTCTTATTTCAGTAAGGAACTATTCTCCGCTACCACCGCTGATTCTATCCGTAAAAGGGTATTGGATGACATCGCCCAAACAGATCCGGTGATTGGTACCACTACCATTACCGGCAGCGAAGAACTGGATGAAGTAAAAGCCCTGACAGCATTAAACAAAACGCTGTTGCTGGTAAACAGCGACTATATGCCTACCGATACCAGCGGCCTGGTAGCCCACCATCTTCCCTACAAAATATATTATGTTCATGGCAGCGGACATTATCCCATGCTGGAACAACCGGTACAATTCGATTCTTTACTGGCGGCCGCCATCACCGGAAAGTAGGGCGTGATGTAACTTTTGAAGACTTACTTCGTTTCACTGGATGAACATAAAATCCATGCTATGAAGTATTATTTTACCTCTTTCCTCTTATTGCTGGCCTTCTACTTTTCAAGTTGTAAAAAAGATAAAAACCCGACCCCTTCGTCAGCCCAGCTGATGGGGACCTGGGAGATCCGGAGTGCCTCTAGTTTCCTTAGTCCATACATTACCTATGCTCCCGGAAATGGTTCCATGTATATATTTAGCAGTGGCGACCATTTTAAGAATATCCACCCTGGAAGAACATTAGATAGCGGCACCTTTCGGCTATCCAGTGCTGTAGCGCCATATGATGGCGAACGCAAAAACCTGATCCGCTTTAATGATGGATCTACCCGTGAAATTTTCACCATAGTAAACGATACCCTAACGCTCAGCACCTACCCCTATGGTGACAATGGAGCAGAAATAATGGACGGCGGATCGGCGACCTATGTAAGAATAAAAGATTAACGGATAAAATGGGGGACAGATTGTAATGCTCCCTTTCTTTTGGCTGTAAAATCATCTTCCTGCGGTCACCATTTTCTTTATGATGGCAATCTGTCCAAGATGATAATGGGTATGCTCGGTAACACCGAGTATATTCCTGTAATAGCTTCCGTATTTAGGATCCGCAAAATCCTGCAAGAGGGTCGCCTCGGGTAAGTTTTCGATGGCAACCGCCAATTGCGCAGCTTCGGTTAATGTCTTAGCCACCAATGCCTGCCATTCTTCTTCGGTATTAATGGGAAGCAGATCGAAGCTGAATTTATCATGAGCATCTAACGCATCTCCCTGAAAAACCTTTAAAATGGCCGCTACATAATAGTTAATGTGAAAAACCAGTACAGCAATGGTGTTCAGGTCATGTACTTTTGTAGTGGCCTGTTGGCGGTTTACGCCAGCCAGCGTATCCTTAAGATTGACGCTGGTCCAGTTACCACCAAAATGAACATCGCGGAAATGTTTTGATAACAGTTGAGTTGAATTCACTGCGTAAAATTTGAGTTAACCTACATCAGTTTTTTATTAAAATCAAGTGCCAGCGCCACCCAATAATTAAAGGCTGCCGCAGTTCGTAAACTATCTTCATTTACATACACGTATCCGATGTATTCGCGCCCTTTCATCACTACCGTACTACAACCTTTTTTGCTGATGGCTTCCTGGTGCAGATCCGGGTCAATGCGGCACATGATCCTGTTAGCGCCCGCAGTCAGACACATTTTATGATTAACCATAAACGCCAGTCCTCCAAACATCTTCTTCTCTTCCACCTGCGGCGCTGCAGCCAGCGCCTGCCTGAGTCTTTCTGCCAGCTTTTCACTATATGCCATAACGATGGAAATTACTTTGGAATGTTACGATCAAAAGTTAAGGTGTCAAAGTATATCGTCAGCGAGTCTAGTTTCCCGTTCTTCGTCTTCCAGATCTCTGCTACATTTCCGTTCATGCTTACACCGTTGGGAAATATATAATCATAGCTGCCAATAACACAGGCATTCGGTCCATCTATGATCATCTCTTTTACCCGCATAGTTTCAAAAACCCGTGAAAACCGTTTTATAACTTCAATATACGCCGTTTTCCCAACTGTAGGCGCCGTTTTCGTCATATCGCCACCGGTGAATTTAAAGTCGTCGGCAATAACAGATTCCCATCCGCTTTTACGGGCAAATCCCTCGTAGTACAAGTCCAGCAATTGTTTGGTTGAGTTTTCCATTTTTTTTGTTTTTGGGTGGAAGTAATAACTATCTTTGTTGTTGCATTTTGCAAGTAAAGATAAAAAGTTATTTTAAATTGCAAGTACTTTTTTAAATAACCGGTATGGAGAAAGTCAGGTCAGATTGCCCGATCAGTTGTTCCCTCGACATTTTTGGAGATAAATGGTCATTGCTCATTATCAGGGATATCATGCTCCGGGGGAAATTGTCGTATAGCGAATTCCTGGAATCAGAGGAAAAAATCGCTACCAATATTCTCGTCAGCAGACTGAAAGCACTGGAGGCCGCAAACATCTTAGTGAAACAGGTGTCCCCTGCTAATAAGTCAAAATTTATCTATAGTCTTACAGAAAAAGGAATAGACCTGTTACCCATCATCATCGAAATGATGGATTGGGGCGCAAAATATAATGCCAACTGCCCCCGCCGGGAAGTCGGTAAAAAAATACAAAAGGATAAAGCCGGCGTGATCAGGGAATATTATAAAAAATTAAGGAAGACGACAGCCTGATTGGCGAGGCAGATATGCGTCTTATTTATTTTATGCTGCCGGAAACAAACCCTTCGACCAGGGAGACCTTAGCTAGCAGGAAGCTGCCAGTACAGCCACTGGCAAAAATATCTTCATTAATGCCATCTACCGGAAAAGGGTATACAGTGGAGAAATAGTCACGTTTTAATAAAATTTAATAACCCCGGATGTTAAGCCCAAACAGGGAACCCGTATACAGTGCGGGTTCCCTGTGCTATGATATGCTGAAAAATGATAACCTACCAGATCGGGCAACCAGTACCCCGTTGACGCTGCTTTTATGTGTAAAACTTACACTCTTCCTAAGCATTAAACATATTTACATATGTAGAAAATTATCAACAAGCGTTAAAAAAATAACAATTCTTACGCGAATGGGCTTCCGCGGTTTTTTTCCAACCAAACTTTTCTTACTTTTGGTCCCCAAATGAGAGTAGCCATATTTTTTACATATTTGTGCTTCCTGCTGATAAGAGGGAACGAATATGCCTTCACGGCTACTCAGGACCAGTCTGTCCACAATCCCCCTGTCGAAAATGAATATGTCTTCAGTGCTACCCATCACCTGCCGGAAACAAAAGGCATAACGGGCAAACAGTTGGCGGCTGTCGGCCAGGGCCTGGAATACACGGCTATTGACACCACCATCGACAAGGAAGAAGAGTACATGGTGAGTGATGATATTGAAGAAGAAGATCCGAGTAATTTTCTTGTAAGAAAATATAAAATACTGGCCAGGTATTATGAGGCGCTCTCCTGCCCCTTGCTGTCCGGTTATCTGTACAAATCGCGTAACGCCCCACCATCCTTCAAGGGGTATTTATCAAATATATACATTACACAAAGGGTTTTAAGGCTCTGATCAGCCTCCAGTGTCAGTTACCAAAGGTGCCAACAGGTTTACCTAAGGGGGTATATTGTATTAACATTATAGTTATATCGCTGCATTGTAGCTCCCGTTTCGCCGTGTGCTGATATCGTTTTTCATGAAGGCATCTTCTGCCTTACAACCATGCCATCGCTCAATATCCATTTAATATCATGAATAGAATAGTCATGTTTACGGGCATATTCGCCCTGTTGTACTTAACCAGCTGTACATCAAAAAAAGAAGAAAAGGAAGAAGCCGGAAAGTACACCGTTACCAATCCATTACAGATTGATACCGCCTTTACCAAGGAATATGTATCACAGATAAAATCTGTCAGGAACATTGAAATCCGGGTACAGGAAAGAGGATACCTGCAAAACATCTATGTAGATGAAGGCCAGTTTGTAAAAGCCGGCCAGCTGTTATTCCGCATCATGCCCAAAGTGTATGAAGCCGAATTGCAGAAAGCAGAAGCAGAAACCAAAGCCGCTGAAATAGAACTGCAGAATACCAAAACGCTGGTAGATAAAAATGTAGTGTCAAAAAATGAGCAGGCCATGGCGCAGGCCAAGCTGGACCAGGCAAAAGCCGAAGTGGCTCTTGCCAAACTCCATCTGTCCTTCACCGAAATCAGGGCGCCATTCGATGGCACCATCGACCGCATCCCCTTCAAACTGGGTAGTGTAATCGATGAAGGCGGGCTGCTGACAAGTCTTTCAGACAACAGCCAGATGTTCGCTTACTTTAATGTATCTGAGCCGGAATACCTCGACTACGCCACCAACACCAAAGGCCGTGGCAACAACAAGGTAAGTCTGCTCTTAGCTAACAACACGCCCCTTCCCTACAAGGGCGACGTGGAAACTATTGAAAGTGAATTTAACAATGAAACAGGAAATATTGCTTTCAGGGCACGATTCCCAAATCCCGACAAACTGTTGAAAAACGGGGAAACCGGAAAGGTGATGATGACCATTCCGCTCAGAAATGCTTTAGTCATTCCGCAAAAAGCGACCTACGAAATTCAGGACAAAATGTATGTGTTCGTGGTCGACAAAAACAACGTGGTAAGATCCAGGAACATCGCCATTATTGGCCAGATGCCTGATCTGTACGTGATTAAAAGCGGCATTTCAGAAAATGATAAGATACTGCTCGAAGGTGTTCAGAAGGCAAAAGATGATGATAAAATCAGCTATGACTACCGGAAACCCGAGGAAGTTATTTCCAACCTGCGATTAAAAGCGGAATAGTCGTTCAATTCCTAATAGTAGTTCAATGCTTAAAAAGTTTATACAGCGACCGGTCCTGTCCATCGTCATATCGCTTATTATCGTTTTCCTGGGGATATTGGCCATTACCCAGCTACCGGTAACGCAGTTCCCCTCCATTTCACCCCCCAAGGTGAATGTAACGGCGGAATACCCGGGAGCAAACGGTGAATTAATGATTAAGTCAGTAATCATTCCCCTGGAAAGAGCCATCAACGGCGTTCCGGGGTTGAAATACATTGCATCCGATGCCGGTAACGACGGAGAGGCTTCCATACAGGTAGTATTTAACCTGGGCACCGATCCTAACCAAGCATCACTGAATGTGCAAAACCGCGTGGCATCGGTGGTAAACAAACTGCCTCCACTCGTAGTACGTGAAGGTGTGAAGATTACCCGCGAGGAATCCAACATGCTCATGTACATCAACCTGTACAGCGACGATCCGCAAACAGATCAGAAATTCCTTTTCAACTTCGCGGATATTAATATCCTCCCCGAACTAAAAAGAGTGGATGGCGTTGGTTTCGCCGACATCCTCGGTAACCGCGAATACGCCATGAGGATCTGGCTCAAACCCGATCGCATGCTGGCCTATAAAATTTCTGCGGACGAGGTCATGAAATCGCTCGGCGAACAAAGCCTCGAAGCCTCTCCCGGTAAAACAGGTGAAAGTTCCGGTAAAAGATCGCAGACATTTGAATACGTGCTGAAATACCCGGGAAGGTTTACCAACAAGGAAGGATACGAAAATGTGATCCTCCGCTCCAGCCCGAACGGCGAGATCCTCCGCCTGAAAGACGTGGCAGACGTGGAATTTGGAAGCTCCATGTACGACATCTACTCCAACCTGAATGGCAAGCCCTCCGCCGCGATTGTACTCAAACAATCGTACGGAAGTAATGCCAGCCAGGTAATCAAAGATGTAAAAGCCAGGATGAAAGAAATCAAGGCCAGCTCTTTCCCCAAAGGAATGGATTATGAAATCAGTTACGACGTATCCAAATTCCTGGATGCCTCTATCGAAAAAGTAATCCACACCCTGATAGAAGCCTTTGTGCTGGTAGGATTGGTAGTGTTCCTGTTCCTGGGCGACTGGCGCTCTACCATTATCCCCGCCATGGCAGTACCGGTGTCCCTTATCGGAACATTTGTATTCATGCAGTTCCTGGGTATCACCCTCAATCTCATCACCCTGTTTGCACTGGTACTGGCGATAGGTGTGGTAGTGGATGATGCCATTGTCGTAATTGAAGCGGTACACGCCAAAATGGAGGAGGAAAATTTGTCCGCGCTAAAGGCCACGCACAAAGCCATGCATGAAATCGCGGGAGCTATCGTCGCTATCACGTTTTTGATGGCGGCCGTATTTATTCCGGTGGCATTCATGTCAGGACCGGTGGGTATATTTTATCGTCAGTTTTCCATCACCATGGCTACAGCCATTATCCTTTCCGGTGTGGTGGCGCTGACTCTTACGCCGGCGCTGTGTGCCATGATATTGAAAAATAATCACGGAAAACCAAAAAAGAAAAACCCGGTCGACAAATTCCTCGACGGCTTTAATAACACCTTCAACCGCACCTCCGGGAAATACCAGCAGTTGCTGGGTAAGATCGTTGACAGGAGAGCAGTTACTTTTATAGTGCTCATCGCCTTCTGCGCTGGTGTATGGTTCCTGAACAGCAGTGTGCCGTCCGGGTTTATTCCCAACGAAGATCAGGGAATGTTCTATGCCATCATCCAGACACCACCGGGATCATCCCTGGAAAGGACCAACCAGATAGCGGAAAAACTACAAAAGGTGGCCGAAGGTATTGAAGGCGTACAATCTGTTTCCTCCCTCGCAGGGTACGAAATCCTCACAGAAGGTACAGGCTCCAACTCCGGTACCTGTTTGATCAACCTGAAAAGCTGGGAAGAAAGGAAACATTCGGTGCAGCAGATCATTACCGAACTGGAAGAAAAGTCGAAAGACATTACCGGTGCTACCATCGAATTTTTCCAGCCACCTGCAGTGCCGGGATATGGTGCTGCCGGCGGATTTGAACTACGCTTGCTTGATAAAGCCGGATCCGGCGACTATAAGAAAATGGAAACGGTGAGCCGGGATTTTGTAAAAGAACTGAGCAAACGCAAAGAGCTATCATCGGTATTCAGCTTCTATAGCGCCAGCTTCCCACAGTATATGCTGCGGGTAGACAATGACATTGCCCAGCAGAAAGGCGTGAGTATCGATAATGCCATGAACACCTTATCTACACTGGTTGGTAGTAACTACGAAATCAGCTTCATCAAATTCGACCGTCAGTATAAAGTAATCGTTCAGGCATCGCCTCAATACAGGGCTTTACCCGACGATATCCTGAAGTTGTATGTAAAGAATGACCGTGATGAGATGGTGCCTTTCTCCGCTTTCATGAAAATGGAAAAAGTGTATGGCCTGTCGGAAATTACGCGGCATAATATGTACAACGCATCAGAAATCAGTGGCGCCGCCGCACCCGGATACAGTAGTGGTGAAGCCATTAATGTGATCAATGAAGTAGCTAAGAAATCGCTACCCAGAGGATTCGGAATCGACTGGGCAGGTATTTCCAAAGATGAAGTGGCACAGGGCAACCAGGCTATTTATATCTTCCTGATCTGTCTTGGTTTCGTATACCTGATCCTGGCAGCGCAGTATGAAAGCTTTATCCTGCCGCTGGCAGTTATCCTTTCACTGCCGCCCGGTATCTTCGGCGCATTCTTCCTCCTGAAATTACTGGGATTGGAAAATAACATCTATGCACAGGTAGCAATGGTGATGCTGATTGGTTTGTTGGGTAAAAACGCCGTACTGATCGTGGAGTTTGCCGTACAACGGCATCGTGCCGGGGAATCGGTGCTGAAAGCCGCCATGGAAGGTTCGAAGGTGAGGTTCCGTCCAATCCTGATGACCTCCTTCGCCTTTATAGCGGGATTGATCCCGTTGGTAATGGCTTCTGGCCCCGGCGCCCTGGGTAACAGAACCATTGGTACTGCCGCCGCCGGAGGTATGCTTTTCGGAACTGTTTTCGGGGTGCTCGTCATACCCGGACTGTATTACATATTTGGCCGGATAGCAGAGCGGCACGCGCTTGTAAAAGAAGAAGAAGAAAATCCGTTAACAGAAGAAATAGATCACAATGTATAAATTCAGGATACAAAGCGGTATTGGCCTGCTGGGTCTTTGCCTGGCAGTGGCCAGTTGCCGCGTGCCGGCCATCATGCCGGTAACGGAGAACAGAGCGGTTCCCGTATCCTACGGCAATAACCAGGATACGGGCAATATGTCGTCCATCCAATGGCGGAACTTATTTACTGATAAACACCTGGTAAGCCTGATCGACACTGCACTGAAAAATAACCAGGAGCTGCTGATCACCTTACAGGAAGTAGAAATTGCCAGGAATGATATCCGTTCCCGCCATGCCGCACTGCTGCCTTCTGTTGGCGTAAAAGCCGGCGGTGGCATTGAAAAAGTGGGCAGGTATACCAGCCAGGGCGCGGGTGATGCCTCCACGGAAATTACACCCGGCAAAGAATTTCCCGATCCGTTAGGAGATTTGAATATTGGCGTTTATGCCAACTGGGAAGTAGATATCTGGAAGAAACTGCATAATGCTAAAAAAGCCGCAGTAGCCAGGTACCTGTCGACCGTAGAAGGTAAAAATTTTGTGCTGACTAACCTCATCGCAGAAATCGCCAACTCCTATTATGAATTGCTGGCGCTCGACAACCAGCTCGCGATTGTAAAACAAAACATCGACCTGCAAAAAAATGCGCTGGAGATTGTAAAAGTGCAGAAAGAAGCCACCCGTGTAACGGAATTGGCGGTGCAGAAATTTCAGGCAGAAGTATTAAAATCACAAAGCCTGGAATTTGATATTCTCCAGGATATAAAAGAAACCGAAAACAGGATCAACTTCCTGTTAGGCAGGTATCCGCAGGAGATTGCACGCGATCAGGACAGCTTCTTAAATTCTTTGCCTCCTGCTGTAAACACGGGTATCCCGGCCCAATTGCTGGCCAACCGCCCCGATATCAAAAAGGCGGAACTGGAATTAACAGCAGCCAGGCTGGATGTAAAAATTGCCAGGGCAGAATTTTATCCTTCGCTGGGCATTTCTGCAGGAGTGGGATTACAGGCGTTTAAACCATCTTACCTGTTCAAGCTTCCGGAGTCGTTACTCTATTCGCTGGCAGGCGATCTGGCAGGACCACTCATTAACAGGAATGCGATCAAAGCAGAATTTAACAATGCCAGCGCACGACAGCTGCAAGCGATGTATAACTACGAGCGTACCATTTTAAATGCGTACTTCGAAGTGGCTAATCAATTGTCCAGTATCAACAACCTGGAAAAAAGCTATGACCTGAAATCGAAACAGGTAGATGCACTCACCCGATCTATCGATATTTCCAACGACCTGTTCAAATCGGCCAGGGCCGATTACCTGGAAGTACTGATGACCCAACGGGATGCGTTAGAGTCAAAACTCGACCTGATAGAAACCAAGAAGCAACAGCTGAATGCAGTGATCAATATTTATAAAGATCTCGGAGGCGGTTGGAAATAAAACAGTCTGAAAACAAAACGCCGGCACTCACGAAATGCCGGCGTTTTATTCATCAACCATTTGTATTGACTGCTTTTGATACTTCCTTTATTTTCTTACGATGTTGTTTTCCCCATTTAATCATCTCCAGGATGATATCCCCGAACGATTTGCAATAAGAGGTAACCGTATACTCCACCATAACAAGAGAATCCGGACTAACCGTGCGTTTCAGCAATTGGTTGGCTTCCATTTCTTTTAACTCACGGGAAAGCATGCGGGTAGTGATACCCGGAATGCTGCGCTGAATATCGCGGAATCGCTTATTACCATTACACAATGAATTGATGATGGGCAGCTTCCATTTACCGCCAATTACATAAATGGTATCCTGCAATGCCTGCACTTCTTCTTTCTGGTTGCGGGGATGAGATAAAATTTCTTTTACCTTCTTTGCTCTTACCTGCTCTTTCATATTGGTATACTCTGTTATACTGGTTACAAAGTTATACCAATTCGGTTATACATTTGTATCGTCAATTAAAATAAGCATATGAAAAATTTAGAGAACAAGATAGCATTGATCACCGGGGGAAACAGTGGCATCGGTTATGCTACAGCGAAAGAATTAATAGCACAGGGCGCCACCGTGATCATTACCGGGCGCAGGAAAGAAGCTGTAGACACTGCAGCAGCATCGTTGGGAGCAATTCCCTTCACAGCCGATCAGTCGAGTGTAGCAGCGATTGAACAACTGGCGGCAGATATAAAGCAGCAGTTTGGTAAAATTGATATCCTCTTCATTAATGCCGGCATCGTTGGCTCTACTTCGATTGAAATGGCTACAGAAGCCCTCTTTGATAATGTAATGGCGGTGAACTTTAAAGGCGCCTATTTTACGCTGAGCAGGTTTATCCCGTTGCTGAAAGACGGCGCATCCGTTGTTTTCCTGTCTTCCAATACGGCCAGTATGAACACTGCAAACGCATCCATTTATTCCTCCAGCAAGGCAGGTCTTAACTCCATCATGAAAATAGCTGCGCTTGAACTGGCGCCTCGTGGTATCAGGGTAAACGCGGTGAGTCCGGGTCCTACCGAAACGGAGATATTCAATAAAATGGGGCTCGACGAAACAGGCATTCAATCGATCAAAAATCATGTAACAGACAAAGTACCATTAGCCAAAATGGGGAGCGCACGGGACGTGGGAAAAATGGTCGCCTACTTCTGCGGAGAAGCATCCGGATTTATTACAGGCGCTGAAATAGTGATGGATGGGGGTATGTCGCTGGCTCATTGATAACCCGAAACGGAGACTGCCATAGCCATTACCTGGCTATGGCACCACCTGGTATGCTGAACAAAATAGTTGTAAGACAGGCCAAACCCCTATTTTACCAGGTTACTCCTTTTCCCATCACCCGTACGTTGATCGTTTCGCCCGCCTTCACCGGTACTTTTGGCCAACGAAGAAAAGCGGTATAACCCAACGGACGTTTCGCTTCCGCGCTGGTTTCCGACATAACGGCTACCTTCGCATCATAGGAAGTTGGATTATGTAATGCGATCACCATGCCCTTTGTATCTTTTTTAATAATCTTTGCTTCGACATGATCAAAAACATAGCATTTTGATTCATCTCTGAGCACATAAATCCCCGGTAACTCCAGCGCCATCAGCATACCGTTTGTTTCGGTCCATGAGTTACGGGTATAGATAAAATTGCCGACACTTTCCTTTCCTTCAGCATCGCTGGGCTGAATACGTTCCATAGAGGAGCCAACCAGGTAGTTACTGGTAATATGTCCGGGCATATTCACCGCTTCCGTATGTGCGTGTTGTATATCCCTGATCAGATCGGCATACATCGGTTTGCCCGTAGCCCGGAACAATTTAAAAAGATAATCACCGGAGGAAGTGCAGATGCCTGGCGCAGCATGTTTATTTTGTATGCTGGCCCAAACGGCGCCGGTCATATTGGATTGTAATTTCCCGATAGTACTGGAGGGAGGGAATACCGGCGGATAGGACAGCGTCCACGTGGCGCAAAGAGAGGCCTCTACTTCCGCCATCGATAACCACTTCTTATCCCCGGTATAATTGTACAACGCCATCAGCGACTCCAGGAATCCAAATGCCGATTCAGCATCAGCATCCTGTGAAATATCCCCGCAGTTACCGCCTGTAAGTCCCTGCTTTGCCACATCCCGTTGGTAATAATAATCCGCAGCCGCAGCGGCAGTTTTCAGCCAATCGGCCCTTTTAAAATAACTGGCAGCCAGCGCCAGACCCGCCGGAGCGATATTGCCGGCAGTAGAGTTGAATACAGCGATCTCCCCTGTTTGCGGCGCTATATATTGTCCGAACTGCCCATTTTTCTCCCAGGTTTTTACAAAAGCTGCCGCCAGTTTTTGTGCAGCCGCTTCCCAGTCTTTATTAATCATGGCAGCATAACCGCTTTCCCTGAACAACATCAGGTGCTTTACCAGCCAAAACAATACATCGCCATTCTTTCTTACCATGGCCTGTATTTCCGGAAAATCCGGCGACATCTTTTCTCCCTTGATCTCTCCTTTTGCGGTGATAGCTCCGAAAAAATAACCACTCTTACCCTGTAATTTATGTACTACAAAATCAAGCTCCTCTACTACCCGCTTACGTTCCTTTTCATTGTTGAGCGACAGCATAGGATACGTATTTATCATACCACTTACCCAGCCCAACTGGAAGTCGTTACTATTCTCCGGTTTATAGTAATTGCCGATGGGTTGTTCGGTAAAATTACTGCTGCAGATACCTGTTCCCAATTCCAGCAATTTGCTCATAGGCACCAGGTTGCGGGGAGCAGCTGCGCCGGAAAGATCTTTCCGCACTTTCATAAATTTTGTCAGCAGAGATGGAATATCTGCTGCTTTAAACACATATACGCGGAACCGCAGCGATACTTCATCACCGGCCTTCCAATCGGGTGCTTTATCACCGCTGGGATGGAAGTCGCCGAAGCCCGTTGCCAGCTTACGGATGGCAGGCGCAGAAATATCAAAAGCGAAATGGTCTTTTTGTGCATTCTCTGTAATAGTAACCCCATTGTTTCCCCATTTCGTTTGCTGTTCTGTTAACAGGATAAAACCTGTTTGTTCCGAAGGAGAAAAAAAGCAAACAGCCGGCGTAGACATATTACCGGTTTGTAATTCTACCAGCGAAGCCTTATTGGGTTCAATCGATAAACGCGGATTATTGGAGATCGTTAGCGGCACCTGTGGGTTATAATACATATCATGCGGATAGTCCGGGTTATAACCATATCCTATTGTACGATACCGGTTGCCGTTATAAAGCGAAGCAGGTACCAGTACATAGTTGGCGGCGCTCCAGTTGCTGAAATCAAATTTCACTGCCACAGTGGAAGCATTCGCCGCTCCTGCTGTTAACCGAAAAGTAGCTTCCACATCTACCGCATCACTGCATTCCTTTACGGGTTTTGCTTTCAACGCCAGTTGCCAGTCGCCCGGCAGCTCTCCGGAGCGAAACGTGTTTTCTGTGACCAGGTTCACACCATCATAGTGTCGTTGTAGAAAAGCAACAGATCCGCTAACTTGTTTCAGTATCCTGTTTATCTCCGGATCGGAGAGCTGGGAAAAAGATTTTTGGGCTACAACAATAGTTACCAGGAACAACAGGAAATACTTCATCTTATACATAATTGCTTTTTAAATACGATTATGGCTGGCTGAAAAGAAAATATCCTCAGTTCCGCCTAACCGGGTATAAAGATCTGATTCCCTTTATAGGAAGTCAACCCTTAATTTGACTATTACGGATACTATTTTTGCAGCTGTAAATACTGGGGGTAATTTGTTATCTTTGAATTGACTGTCATACAGAACCAGGCCTACAATTCCATGCAATATATATACGAGAACTTCACATTTCCACCGGACCAATCATTTACTGTAAGGTCAGAGATTCTTGAAATAAAAAAATATACAGCGTTAAAATCGCATGTTAATTTCGAGATCGCGTTGCTGGAGAACTGCAGTGGCAAAAGGTTTATCGGTGATCACATTGAGGATTTCGATGGGCCGGAGCTGGTATTGCTGGGCAGTTACCTGCCGCATTGCTGGCAATATTACAAGGCCGTAGATCCGTTGATCCCCACACAGGCGGTAGTGATCCATTTCTTTCCTGATTTTCTGGGAAAAGAGTTACTCGATAAGCCGGAGGCCAGGCAGTTGAACCAGCTTTTTGCCAAAGCGGCAAAAGGGGTACTGTTTACAGACAGTACGCTTCGTGATGCAAAAATGATCATGCACCAGATGTTATATGTTTCTGGCTTAAGCAGGGTGGCGCTCATGCTCCGCTTGCTGGATGTGCTGGCTCAGTCAGAATCGTCGCGCGTACTATCATCGCCTTATTACAACGCTGTGGAAACTTCGGGTGAAGCCAAGAAACTCAATAAGGTATTCGATTATATCTTTCTGAATTTTAAGGATGAAATCGCATTACAGGATGTTGCAGACCTTATCCCTATGTCGTCGGCAGCTTTCTGCCGTTTCTTTAAACGCAGTACCAACCGCACCTTAATCGATTTTGTGAAAGAAGTGCGTATAGGACATTCCGCCAAGCTTTTATTGGAAGGACACCATAATGTGGCAGAAGCCTGTTACAACAGCGGGTATAATAATATATCAAATTTCAACAAGCATTTCAAGGAGGTCAAAGGACTGTCGCCCAGGGATTTTGTCCGGCAATATGAAGACAAAAGCCAAACAGACCTTAAGCCTGAAAACCTGTAATCACCATCACTCCTTACTAAAGCTGAAAAACGGCTTTGCCTCCGCCCACTTTTCACCGGGCGCCGTACCCGGCACCCCGGTTTGATAGCCATCCATCAGACGGTTCCACTCTGCACAACGTTTATCATAAGACTCCGCTGTTTTTCCCATTTGCCCCAGATCTGCGCCTGCCGGCACGGCAATGGTCATCACCAACAGGTAATCGTACCGGTAAAGCGTTATTTTCCGGTAGCCTGCCTTTTTAAAACCTGCTTCTACTTCGGGCCATATATGTTGATGGTAATCGAGGTATTCCTTGAGTTTCTGCGCATCATGCACAATATTCACTACAAATACATGCTCCTGCAGCGTTGCTTTTTTTTCAGGTGCATTACAGGCAGAAAATATAACTATGGCTGCCAGCAATAATGTTCTGCTGAAAGCAGTAAGGGACATACTATTCATGAATCGTTAATTTAATACTATATAGATCGTTACCATTACCAAAGCCAGTGCAGCCCAGCCCGCCCATAACCATTTATCCGTGGCCGATGCGGTTTTTTTGGGAAAAGTAAATGATACCCGGTCTTTTTCAGGGACTTTAAAAAATACCGTCATCAAAGCCATTACAGCGGCCAGGCCCAGGAAAATATACACGGAGAGCAACAGAAAATGCGGCCAGTATCCTTTGTACGGATAATTCAATACATAACAAACGCCCATCACAAGGCAAACAAATCCGCCGCCAAACAATACCGTTTCTGCCGCTACCCGGTGGGTACGCTTCCAGAAGATGCCGCCTAAAAACACCACTGATAATGGCGGCGCCAGTATAGATACCAGTCCCTGTGTTAATTCAAAGAGGCTCTTATCCGAGTAGGAAAATAATACGGCGATCCCTCCTCCCAGAATAGCCCCCGCAGCAGTCATCCATCTCCCTATCTTTATTTTAGTATTTGTTTTTAAAGATACAAACTGTGTCACCACATCCAGTGTAAAAACAGTGCTGAAAGAGTTCAGCCCCGAAGATACCGTATCAATCAGGGAAGCCACCAGCGCAGCTATGCAAAGTCCGCGAAGCCCTTCCGGCATGAGGTTTTTAACAAGCGTAATGTAGGATCTGTCCGGTGTGGTACTATCTCTGTATAATAAAAAACAGATAATACCTGGCAATACAAAAATAAACGGCGTAATTACTTTCAGCACCGCCAAAAAAAGAATCCCGCGTTGACCCTCTTTCACACTTTTTGCCGCCAGTACCTTTTGCAGGATCGTTTGATCTGCGCACCAATAGTAAACGGCCACCACCGGGTAACCCGCCACTATAGCCAGCCACGAGTATTCCGGATCCGACGCTGGACGGAACAGTTTCCAGTAGTCTGGAGAAACTGCCTGGGCAATTCCTTCCACATGCCTGATTTTTCCAATAGCCAGTACCGTTAGTATTAAGGAAGAAATAATAATAATGACTGACTGAAAAACGCCGGTCCTTACCACTGCCTTCAAACCACCAATAGCTGTATAACTGGTAGAGATAAGCGTGATCAGCACTACCGCCTCCAGCAATGAACATTGGAAAATTTCCGAGATAACGAGCCCTCCTGCATACAATGCACTCCCAAGCCATACAAACAATATCGACAACAGGCTGTAAACAACCAGGAAATTATAAGATTTGCGGCCATAGCGCAACAACAAAAATTGGGGAATGGTGCTGATGCCTGCAGAAATATAGCGGGGAATAAAAAATGTGGCCAACATCATCAGGAATATCCATGCCAGCCATTCGAAATTGCCTCCTACCACGCCTTGTGAAAAACCTAAACTGGACAAGCCAATCAACATCATCGGACCTACATTGGCACTGAACATGGAAAAGCCGATCTGCCACCATTTCAGAGAACGTCCACCTAAAAAAATATCGCCTCCCGCCGGCGTCCGGCGGGATTTAAGGTAAAATCCAAAAACAAATAAAGCTACGACGTATACAAAAAGAACCAGGTAATCAATGCCAGCTAATGTTATCTTCACGTAAAAAGCTTAAGTATCATAAAGATACAATAGCCTGATATTCCCTTACGTTCTTTTTATTCCATACCCGCATTTTTACTATTTTAACGGTATCTTCAACGTCACTCCAGTTGACCTTCACAGGCAAACCAGGGCTATCCGGCAGAAAAAATCTGCCGTTGCGCCATTCCGGCTTCACCGCAAAATACATTTCCAGGCCCGACATAATTGAATAAAGGTATTCCACCTCACATTGTTCAGCGGCAGTAGTCATCAGCGAAGCGGTGAACAGGGAATATCCACCGGATGAAAAATCGATTTTGTTTTTTTCTGCAAGGTCTCTCACCGCCATCCATTCCTTTACACCAGCGAGATGGCCAGGCACCGGCTGCAGGTGTCCCACACCTATATTTACCAGTGTGGGAAATACCTTCGCGGAGCGTTCTGATTCTCCAAACGCAATTTTTACAGGTGTTCGTTTACACAGCGCTTCAATCTCATGAAAAGATGCGGAGTGGATAGGTTCTTCGAACCAGGCCAGGTTTTCACCCTCGGTTTGATCAATAAACCGTAGGGCCTGTTCACAACTCCAGATCTGGTTGGCATCTACCGCCAGCCGGATATTTTTTCCCAGCAGGTTACGTACAAATTTCACCCGCTTTACATCCTCCGCCATATTCGTCCCAAAATCTTTCCCCACCTTCATCTTGTAACAAGTCACTCCTGCTGCCACAAAATGCGCGACCTCTTTTTCCAGTTCTTCATAGCTATAATTGGTGCCACCTCCGCTGCCGTACATCCTGACGTCATTCCGGGAAGCGCCCATATATCTGTGCAACGGAACACCCAGCCGGCGCGCAGCCAGATCATGCAAAGCCATATCCACCTGACCGAGCAACGCCGAAGCCGGGCCCCTGAAGCCTTCGTTGCGGATAGACCAATACATTTTTGCATACAATTCCTGATAGGAAATATCGTGGGAATACAGCAAATGAGGCACCAGGCAGGCTTCCAGGATATTGGTATAACTGCTGTAAACCGGCGCTTCACCAATATTGCCGTTTTCATCCTCAATGGTGATCACAGACATGCCATAAGCAGGAAATGGTCCCATGGTGGCATCCTGAAAGGGAGTGACCACTTTCACCGGCGCCAGTTCTCTTATCTGTATGCTTTGGATATTAAAGATTTCGTTGTCGATATTGCGCATCTTGGTTACTTTTACCCGTTACTGCATTTCAATATTTCTGTGAGGATATTTTCCGGTAGTTTGCCCTGATCAAAATGTTCGATACTGGTGCGCAGTTCCGCCTGATCAGACGCCCCTAATACAATGTTAAACTCATAAGGCAACGATAGCAGGAACCTGTGCGCCATGGCCGGTAAACTGAGCTGGTGCTTTGCCGCTACCTTCTCCAGACATACCGCCATTTCCAGGGCTTCAATAGGCAGCCACCCGGGCTGCAGCTTTTTAAACGCAGCTATGCTCTTTCCCAGCAACCCCATGTTTAAAGGACTTGCAGCGTAGTACTGTATGTTGCGTGACAAGCAGTAAGGCAGCGAATCCTTCAGCGCCGTTGTATTAGAGGCATTAAGACGATTGAACTCCATCACTACATCAAATATCCCTTCGTCCAAAAAATGTTTCATCCACCCGGGCCAGTTACCGCCCACGCCTATACGTTTTGCGAGCCCCTGCTCTTTAAACCTGGTTATGGTGGCAATGATCCGCTCCGCCGCTGGTTCCGGAATAGCCTGTGGGTCATGCAGAAACAGGATATCAAGGGAAGAAATACCAATGGTACGGAGACTATTTTCCAGGCTCTCTGCCATGGCCTTGTCTGAATAGTCATACAAGGCCTCATCAGCAGCATACGATTTCAGCCGGCCCACTTTAGAACTGATAACGGGCATTTTCCCCTGCCATATTTGCAACGCCTGTCCCAGGTAGCTTTCAGCATCACCATAGGCCGGTGCTGTATCAATGGCAGCAATCCCTGAAGCCAGTCCGGATAAAATTGTCAATACAGATTGATGCGGATCAACCTTTCCCCAAACACCTCCTAATCCCGCAGTACCAAGTACCAATCGTTCGTTGACCATAAACAAATGTGTAGTGCTACCAAACAAAAATAAACAACCTCCCGAACCTACAAAACATCAATTTTGATCAGCATCGATGTTATATTTACCGTACAAAATAAAAATGCCCCGCGAAGAATCGCGGAGCCTTATGTGGAATTTTAAAATGTAGTCAACCTATTTGCTTTGCTTTAATGTTCTCGGATTGATCAGCCCACCGTCAGACGCTACCACATAGAGCTTCCAGGTATTACTATCCAGTTGCTCGAGATGATACCGGTTCTTCTCCTCCTGCATCTCCTTTTTCAGGGCTGTTCCAAATACACCGGCATTCTTAGCATCTTCCCAGGTCCGGAAGGCCCTGAATATCGCCTGCTTATCAGCACGTTTCTCTACTGCTCCCTGGCTCAAACCCAGCATATAGGTAGCATCCCAGGCAATAGCTTTGCTCTGCAGATTCTCTATTACCTGGACGTTCCAGTCGCCCTGCAGGTTTTGTATCCCAAAAGTGCAGGGGAAATAACTTCCATTAAAAGAATAGCGGATGTCTTTCCCTTCAATACCCCATTTATTATTCACCGGATCAAACATATTGTTTCCTCCTCCCACGTTACATACGCTCATATAATGCCAGTTTCCTTCAAAAACACAGGATCCCATTACCCTCAGGTAGGGTATCCCCAACTTTTGAAGATGGTCAAACAGCCCCCTTAAAAAGCGTTTAAAAGAGTATTGTCCATGTCCCTGGTAAGTGAAGCTTTCGAAGCCATCAAAGTCGATAAAATTCATACCGCCATCATGCAGCAGGTTAGCGTAATAAGCGGCATAATCATCCTGGAGACTGATGTCCGGGATAAATCCTCCGTAACAGTTGGCCTGCAGTTTTGCCAGCTGATCGCCCGCCTTATGCGCTGCCGCGTTGGTTTTGAGGGCGCCCCTTTCTACACCGGTCAGCGTATAGGGTTTTGTAGTGCTAACGCCTTTATACCTGATCAGCTCCTTGCCTATTTTCAGGACGTTTAATTTATTGTCGTCCCAGCAGCCAAACTCATTCAGGTAGCTGGTATCGGCCACCTGTACCAGGGTATCCGTTGCGCCGATTGTGTTTGTGATACGGGTTTTCAACACCGTACACAGGCCGTCAGCGGGCTCCGGCTGCACATCACTGGAAAACGGCTGTACAAATTCTGTCAGGGTATGTAAGCCATAGGCAATCCCTTCCTTGTTGGTTAATGCAGTTAAATCGCTGATAGGGCGTTTTTGGTGATTGAGCGTCACTTTCTTGTTGCCCCAGCGATCTTTGGGGTTCGTGTAATATTCTCCTAAACCTTCATCCTGAACCGCTTTCAGCCCCAGTTGTCCTGCATAAGACACCAGGCTGTCATGTGGTCCCGACCAGGCTATATCTGTTTGATAATTGGACGGATCTTTCACCCACTTGCCATTCCTTGTAAGGTAAGGCAAGCCCTCATTTTTTACGATCTGTTCGATGGTAGGCAGTCCCAATGAATCGGGGCAGGCATAGAAGGCGATGGCAGAACCGATATAATCCACATCTACTGGTGTAAGCTCCATATGGCGGGGCGATTTGATACCAGGAAAATCATTAAAATGCGGATAAAAAATGGTGTAAGGTTTTTTCCGGTCGCGTGAATGCAAAACGATGGAAGAACCATATTCCGGCTCCAGGCTGGCGCCGTTGCCATTCATAAATCGGTAATATTCTTCCGGATGTGAATAAAAAGCGACATCATTGATACCATCTCCGCCGATGCGAAACCGTTGGCCTTCTTTGAGGCCGGCTGGCAGCGGGTATTTCACCGGATCAGGCGAGTGAATGATGTAAGAAGCCTGGTACATATCGCCGTCGCAGGCCGGGCCGCTGGTGGTATTATCATTCAGCGCCAGTATACCGATGGCAAAATTATCGTCTCTTACCACCGATAATATTTCGCCGATAGTTTTGGAGATAGAAGTTTTATAGGGGCCCCATACTACGTTATCAATACCATTGCGTGGTGTCAGCGACAAGAGTTCAAAGCGGAGATAGTCGTTTTTCTGATCCACTTTTAACGTGGCTACGGTGCCATTGGGATACGATAATTTCAGCTGGTTGCCCTTCCAGCCGGCGCCTGTCGGGAAAATATTTTTTCCGCCCTTTTCCAGCGCCAGCAATGGTGAGCTTTGGTCTTTCGGATGGTACTCCGTTTTGGTTTGTTTATTTAGGATACTGGTTATACATCCACTTTTGTTGATAGTAACAGTTGAATACCTCGTAGAGAGCGCCCTTTGCTGCGCGCCCGCCGGTTTACTGAAAGTCAATAACGAAGCGATAATTAAACCGGCTGTTACGCACCGGTGACGACCTTTGCTGTTTTTCATTATACTGTTGATTGCTCTACACCCTGCGCGGAAACAAATGCGTTGGTAAGTTCTGCAAACAAAGTTAATACAAGCCAGGGCACATAAACATCCGCTAATTTTGCCGTCGTCGATGCTTTTTTTGCTCTATCAGCGGGTCGCCTGTACCGATAACCGGTGTCTGAAAATATTCAATGGGTCCCATTTTGCTTTTACCTGCTGAAGACGGGGATAATTATCCTGGTAGTACATGGTATGCCAGGGCACCCCTGAGCGATTCCAGGCGGGATCGGCCAGGTCGTTATCGGGATGGGCAATTACACTTCCCCCGGTTTGATCGCCGGGCACCGGGACGCCTCCGGTTGTTTTAAACAGATCGCTGTAACAATTGCGTACCCAATCCATACTGGCGGCTGCAGCTGCCGGATCCATCCAGCCAACCACACAGGCGGTGGCCATTATTGCCCGGCGCTGGGCAGAGCTGGTAGCATCAGCGGCAACATTGTTTACCTGTCCACCGTAGGTGGCTAAGCCAACATTTCCTCCGGGTATATCACTCCGCTGCGTTAAATAGTGATAAATGGTACCCAATTGCTCTGCTGTATAGGGTTTACAAAGGAAGGCATCCTTTACCTTAAACGCCGCCTTCCCGCCTGAAAATATATCAGGGAACGGATTGAGGGCAAAATCCAGCCAGCTCATTTTCTCTCTTTTTATCGAGCAGGATATGCCTACTTTATCGTTGATCGCTTGTATAAAATCATCAGCGGTATTTGCAACCGGATCAAACACCAATCCTTTCAGTTGTATTTTTCCCAGCACTTTGTTCCAGAGATGCATGGTCGCAAATACGTTCAGCGCATCACTATCCGGACTAGCATGCGCATAGCTCCAGTTGCCAAAATTGTTGATCAGTTGCCGGAAAGCATTTTCACCCATGTCGCTCCATGACCATTCCAGCTCTATTGTTTCCACAACCGCCGGTGCTTTGGGCAACAGTTCCACAGGATCCTTACTGGTGCCAGGTTTGCGAAACCAGTAGCGGGTAGCTACGCCAAAATTACCGGCGCCGCCACCGGTATGCGCCCACCAGAGTTCACGGTGCTGATCAGCCGCATCACAGGTAGCAATGATTTTTTCCACCTGCCGGTCTTTATTCACCCACAATACTTCCACCGCATAAAGATAGTCAACACCTAATCCATGCAACCGGTGCATAAAGCCAAAAGCCCCGCCCGGTATATGTCCGCCCACTCCTACTGCCGGATGCTGGCCGGTAGGCAGCGCTGTTCCCCAGTTATTGTAAAGCGCCTCCTGCATTTCACCCAGCGTGGTACCGGCAGTTACTTCCATCGCCTGATGTGCCTCATCATACCGCACTCCTTTCATTCCCGAAATATCAATGACTATATCTACCTCCGGGTTGCTGACAAAATTCTCCAGGCAGTGACCACCGCCTCGCACCGCCGGTCGCAATCCTTCGTCCACAGCATGCTGCAACGCCGCTGCGAGCTCGTCGATGGTGTTAACAGGAATAATTGCCGTGGGATGTCCTTCATACCTGAGGTTAACGCCCCGGTTGTTCCAGGTGTTGTAATCGGGCTGACCAGGTTTAACGATTTTCAATTTGATGGTGGTCATATGGCTTTAGCAGTTAGGATAGCTAAATTTAGCAATATTTCCTGCAAACAAAACGGGTATCTGCTATGCATAAACACAGCAGACACCCGCTTTCTTTTTTATACGATGGGGTTATTGTCTTTCGAAAGTACGCACGGCCCCTCCGAAGTTTGGATTAATTACAATCCACTTCAACGTTATCTTATTACCTGAACGTATGATGGTTGGACTGGTGATGGATAACTTACCAAGGGGTGTAACCTGGGTAGGTCCCTCAAAGTTATTAAGATCCGTAAAACCGATATAGAACGGAAAAACAAAGGCTGGTGCATTGGCCACACCGCCAACGTTATCAACGGTGTACAACCCCTGGCCTGCTTTTACTACGTGCACAATTACGCCATTGGTACGTTTGTAGGTACCGCTGATGTCATCGCTCGCGGGAATAGTGGTAACCAGTACCAGCCTGCTGGCGGAGGTTCTGTAACCGTACACATTTTTTGCGAGGAAATTGACGATATAAAAACCTGCTTTAGACGGATCCACGTCATTGTTTAACGGCGTGAGCGTAGTAGTGCTGCTGTTGATGCTGTCGTACGAGGTAGCTCCCGCGTCCGTATAGGCGCCGCTGCCAACCGCCAGCGTAACCGCAGGCGCCCCTTTCAGCGTGATAACCGGGTACCTGGGAGTCACCATTTGGGTATACTTATTTTCCGAGTCCTTTGTGCAGGCCGCGAGCAGCATACAACCTGCCAGGAACATATATATTACTTTCATGAAGAACAATTAATAGTTAAAAGAATATCGATACGCCTGTTAGTTCGCCCACCATACCTTATCGTAAACAAAGTGATTGGCTTTGGGTGCGTTTGGATTCCTGGTCAGTTCCGAAGAAGGATACAGGAATATACCAGGCCATCTGCCGGCTCCGATAATAGATCCTTTTGAAATAACAAAGAAGGAAGGATACCCGGTTCTTCTCCATTCAGACCAGGCCTCTATAGTTTGGTTGCCGCACATGGCTGCCCATTTCTGTGTGATAATGGCCTTTATCTTTTCTTCCGCAGATCCACCGGCAGGAAACGCAATAGCTGGTTGCGCCATGTAATCAGCTGCGCCATCTACATGGTATGCATCAAAGCTGTAGGTAATACCGGCGTTATACAGTTCTTCCGCATCACCGCTGAGCCAACCTCTTACTACGGCTTCTGCCTGCAGGAAACTGGCTTCGTAATCTGTCATCAGTTTTACGGGCGCCAGCGCGGAGTTCGCGTCTTTTGCATTACCGCTGGTAGCTGCTGATGGAGGTGAAACAGTTGTAGTTGGCGGCGCGTTGAAACTACCCTGTGGAATACCAACTACGTTGCCGGTATTGATGGGGTCGTAGAAAGCGAACAGCCTCGGATCGTTATTAACGTTAAAGAAGTCAACGGCAGTGGAGCTGGCTACCAGGTTCTGTGTAGTGTTCAGCACCGTACCTGCAATAGCGCCATACAGCGGATTTTGCTGACCACCGGTAGAATTAAAGTTTTGCAATGCTGGTTCACCCGGTTGGATAAAATCGGCGCCCGCCAGCGATTTTACTATGGTGGCGGCCCTGGCGGCATCTTTCTTCGCCAGGCGTAACCCTATTCTTAACTTCAGGGTATTGGCGAAGCGGAGCCATTTTTCCATATCTCCCTGGTAAATGAGGTCATCATTGCCGGGAACCGGTTCATCCGGATTAATGAGTTTGGTGGCATCATCCACCAGTTTCACCAGTCCGTTATAAATGTCGCTTTGTGAATCATATTTCGGATTCAGTATCTGCGTGGTCGCATCTCCCTGTAATGCTTCAGAAAAAGGTACATCTCCCCAGAGATCAGTGCTAAGCTGGAAAGCATATGCTTTAAGCAGCATGGCGATCGCCACATATTGTTTTTTATTGGTAGCGTTTCCTTTGTCGATCACCTTCTGGAAGTTTTCGAGTGCGTCTACTTCAATATTAAACCATACGTTACCGAAGTCGCCCTGTGCTGGAGCGTACTGGTCCAGGCTTTTATATTGTGAAGACGTAGGACTTTGTGTCCAGTATTGACTCCAGATACCTCCATTGATGGTAAGGGTATTTCCCACCGCAAATGTAAGTCCCGTTTCTGCCGAAGGTAGCAATACTTCTACCGGAGCATCCAGCGCATTGTTGGGATCTGTATTTACATCCAGCAGCTTTTTACAACCCGCGGATGAAAACAGAAAGGCCGACAGAAGAATCAGTGATTTTATATTCGTTTTCATCAAGTTTATGTTTTAAGCCCAATTGAAATTAGAATGACACATCCAATTTGATACCCATGTTCCTGAGTGAGGGATTGGATAAGAATTCATATCCCTGCACGTTGCTGGCTCCCTGGGAATTGATTTCCGGATCAGCAAACTTATTGGAACCTGGCACCCATAAAAACAGGTTATTGCCATACAGCAATACCGTGAGTTTTGAGAATGGGGTATGTCTTAACATCGACTGGCTGAAGGAATAACCAACAGAAGCCTCACGCAGCTTAATGTAGCTGGCGTCAATAATATGTTCTCCGGCCGGTACCACGTTGGTCCAGTAGTCGTACGGATGGAATTTAATCGAGGTATTATCCACATATTTTCCGTTAGCATCCTGGTACACGGAGTTAGGGAACACATAATCCTGGCGGCCGTTGGTAGCTGTTTCCAGCGCATAACCACCAAAATCAATCAGGCTCTTGGTGTTGGAAAAGAATACGCCACCCTGTTTGGTATCAAACAGGAATTTCAGCATAAAGCCTTTATAGCTGATGTTAGCGCCGAATGAAGCCATATAATCAGGCAGGTAGCTGCCATAGTAATTGGTGGCGTTATTGAGTGGCAAGCCTGTTGCCTGATCAATGATGACCTTACCACTTGCCGGGTCAACCGCCAGACCTGTACCATAGAAGGTACCATACTTCCTGCCTTTGGCGGCTACCTGCGCCATCGCGGTAGTACCACTGATACCGGCGCTGATGGCCACCTGGTCCAGTTTATCGTTGATATCTACTACTTTATTATCGAGCTTACTGTAAGTACCGTAGAGCTCCACGCGCAGGCCATAGGCCGTGTTAACCGGTGTAGCCTTTACACCTATTTCCAGCCCTTTGTTGGTCATTTCTCCCACATTCAGGGTAATATTATTAAACCCGGAACTGTTGGGGATAGGCACATCCACAATCTGGTTGGTAGATTTGGTACTGTAGTAAGTTACGTCCAGGTTGACTTTATTTTTAAGGAAAGACAACTCTGTTCCTACTTCAAAAGAAGAGGTGAACTCTGGTTTCAGATTCGGATTACCGATACGGTTGTTGCGTGCAAAACCGGGTATAGTAGCATTATTACTATTAATCGGGAACAGGATTTCACCGAAATCACCGTTTACGTCTGTTTTGGTGTAGGTAGTTTGCAGCCTGTAAGCGGGAGCATCCGCACCTACTTTAGCATAGCTGACCCTCACCTTTCCGAAACTCAATATGTCGCTGAAAGCTTTGTCCTTATATAATTCAGAGAATACAAAAGCGGCGTTCACGCTCGGGTACACATAAGAGTTATTATTGGTAGGCAGCGTGGAAGAAACGTCGTTACGTATGGTTCCACCCAGGAACAACATATTTTTATAGTCAAAATCAGCTTCCCCGTAAAAACCATACAGTCTTCTTTGTGAAAGGGTATTGGTGGAGTTTACAGGTCCGTTGGAATTATCGAGGTTATAGAAGCCCGGTACAATTAAACCACCGGTAGTATTGGTAGCCGAAAACAGGTTGTTGCTGGTGGTCATCCTGAAGTTATTACCCGCCAGTAACTTCATATTCAGATCCCTGGTCAGCGCAGTTGTGTAGGTGATAATCAGGTCATGGTTAAACTGCGTGTAGTTGGTGACATCCTGCGAATACTTGCCGTTATCCACCCAGTTATTGCCTTCATAAAAAGGATCAAACGGTACAAAGGAATACTTAGCGGCCTTTTCATACCTGCGGTCACTATATATATCCGCACCAATACGTTCGGTGATGTCAAGTCCGGCGATTGGTTTATAGCTCAGTGAAAATGTTCCGTTTACCCGTTCTACTGAATTGCTGTTCTTATAATTCTGCAACAGGAAGTAGGGGTTTTTCGTATAGGCGCCATAGTAACCATAATAATTGGTACCATCCGCGCCGGTGAATGTGCCGTTATACGGATTGCTGAGATCTTTGAAATCAACGATTGGAGCATCCCTTGGCTGCTGGAATATAGAGGCATATACAGAGTTTGTCTGGCCTCCCAAAGGCAGCAGGCTGGATATATTGGTATATCCCAGGGATGCCTGGCTGGAGAACTTATCAGAAAATTCAGAAGATCCGCTTACTCTTACACTATACTTATTGTAGTTAGTGGTGGGAATAATTCCTTTGTTATTTAATGCACCCACTGATAAGAAATAAGTTGATTTTTCATTACCACCGGAAACAGTCAGGTTATTATTAAAGGTTTGCCCTGGATCAAAAAAATCTTTTACATTGTTCGGAATAGCTTCGTATACCTTTAATTGTTGTTTGCCGTTTATAATTTGTCCAAATGGCCTTTCCTTGCCATCAAATTTTTCACCCCAGCTGAAATTTTCCCTTCTGTCATCGGGAATACCATCCAGGTTACCTTCTCCGAATTCATTCTGGAAAGTAGGAAATTTCAGAATCTTTGACAGCTGGTAACTGGTGCTGAAATTGATTTGTGCAGGTGAATTTTTCTTTCCTTTTTTAGTGGTGATCAGGATGGCGCCATTGGAAGCAATGCTTCCATACAGCGCGGCAGCAGCGGGACCTTTCAACACGGTGATACTTTCTATATCGTTCGGGTTAAGGTCATTTCCCCTGTTACCATAGTCAACCTGGTCGTTGAGGAAATCTGTATTCCTGATATTATCATTGCTCACGGGTATACCATCAATAACAAACACCGGTTGGTTATTGCCACTGAAGGAAGTAGGTCCACGTAAAGTAATCCTGGAAGACGCGCCCGGCGCATATCCGGAGGTAATATTCAAACCTGCTACTTTACCTGTGAGCGCATTTATCGGGCTGGTGTTATCGCCCAGGTCTTCCTTGTTGATCGTAGCCACGGCATAACCGAGACTCCTTTTTTCTCTTTTTACACCCTGCCCTGTTACAATGATTTCCGTTAAGGAAGTACGAACAGATTGTAAAGACACATTGTATCTGAGGCCCGATGTTACAGGTATTTCCTGCTCATTGTAACCTATAAAAGAGAACACCAGTATACTTCCCTGGGATGCGGTAATGGTATAATTACCTTTTGCATCAGTAGCAGTACCGGTATTTGTGTTCTTAATTCTTACACTTACACCTGGTAAGGCAGAGCCATCTTCCTGCGCAGTCACTTTACCGGTTACCTGCTGTTGTGCAAAAGCAAACAGCGGCAAAATAAACACAAGCATTGCCAGGAAAGCTTTTCGTAAAGCTTTTTTGGTGGCCGTGTTTATACCCGGAATGAAAGGAATAAGATGGGTTGTTTTTTTTCTCATAAACAAGATTTTGGTTGTTGTTTGTTTAATTTTTTTTTCAGGTTTAATAAATACAGCCCCTAAGCGGAGGGCCATTAGCGCATGAAAGCGCATTATAATACGGCATCATTGATTTATCATTTTGTTGTGAGACCGGTTATATATAAATCAGTTATTTGAGAGGTTCCCACTGTTTATCGTATACATCATAAGACTGGTCGTTGATTTTGGTTACGCGTTTTTTGGTTGAAAAACTGTACGGCTATCTCTTAAATATTATTAACATCACTTATCAGATATGACAGTATGAAATCACGATAGTTTAAATCCTCTCCTGTGCAGCAACAAATTTTGTATTCATCGCATGATATTTAAAACGCTGTTTCAGGGAACGGTGAACCGGATGGTTATTCACCACCGCATATTTCCTGTTGCATTAAAAATTGCCATACTAAACAAATACGGCGGCTGCATACTCCTGTATGTCGTACTTATATTATCCGCCTGATTGTTAACCTTTCTATAGCGCTGTGTACCTGGCATCCAAAGCTTGTCATTGATGACCAGACACAAAGTTGTGCTATACTTTTTCTGAAACTTATGGCAGATGGTAGGTGCAGTAAATTTTCACCCAATGATATCTCTTGTAAGCGTTTAGATTTTGTTTTCCTGGTAAGAAGTTCATAAGCTTTATTATTTTTCTGCTGATAAACAACGCCGATCTATTTTTAATATTCGATATCCCGATCCAGATTTTGTTACTCTCTATACTTTATTTCAAATAGTTATTCAGGTGAGGTGTATTTTATAACCACTAAATTAAGTTATTCTTGGGGAAAAATAATAACATGAACACTTTATATATGGAATTATCCAGATAAAAAATATTAAATCATTGAATATCAATATTAAATATCAAATAACTTATCCTGATTCATAGTTATAGATAAATCTTATACTGCTGCATTATTTTCTCTTGAATTGTGTTTCCTTCCCCACAAAAAAACCGGGTATTTATATAATGCAAAAGGACGTCCCAGTTTACCTGGAGACGTCCTCTTTCTCTGTTCATGGTCAAACCACTTCTAACAAAACTTATTGGAGTGGATCGAATTCACCGCCCCAGTTATTATTTTGTTTTAATAATGGGTTCCTGTCCAGGATGGATTTAGGAATACCATAGATATAATACTGATCTTTAATTGCAATGTCCACGGCATCTGTTGGAATAACGGTAGAAGTAAATTTATTCCAGTCGGTATTTATATCCGACATCGGACTAACGTTCGACTGACCGGCTTTCAGCAATACAGCTATACCATGGCGCTGAGGTAGACCTCTCAGGTAACTGAACATTTTCCAGCGGCGCAGGTCAAGCATACGTTTACCTTCGAAGCAAAACTCAACAAAACGTTCTTTCTGGTATACCTTGCGTATGTCGGCCTGCAATACGGCTGTAATACCATAGTTACCGGCAATACCTGGCTGCACACCGGCACGGGCCCTGATTTGTTTCAATACATCGAGTGCGGCTGCAGTATTACCTGTTTCATTGGCTGCTTCTCCGTAGTTCATCAATACTTCCGCATAACGGATTTCCACCCAGTCAACACCGGCATTATAAACAGTGCCTTTATCAATTGTTTTATCGATGGCTTTTATACGGTAAAAACTTGAGTTAGACCATAACGGATCCAGGGTAACCGGGTTATGCACACCTTCCAGACCAGTATTACCATTATAGTTGGTGATGCTGGTAAAGTAAGTCCACAGGTAACTTTTGCTGTCACGCATCCCTTTCAGGTACTGGTTCGGAGCACCATTATAGTAGATATTTGCATAAAAGCGGTCGTCCCTGCTGAAAAACAAAGTATCATAGCTTCTTGTCTGTGATTCCCAGCTGGAGCCATCTTTCATAGGGAAGGAATTCACCAGTTCCAGGGAAGGACGGTCATAACCTACATCATCTTTAGACCAATCCAAAGGAATTAAACCTCCCTGGAAATAAGTAGCCTGCGGATAGTTAAACCGACGCACCATCACCACTTCCTTGTTTAACTCATCGTCCCAGATTTTGCTGTAAGGCGCATATAATCCTTTACCACGTCCGTCCAGGAACTCTTTTGCCGCTTTAGTTGCATCAAAGGCTTTTTGCCAGGTAGCAACACCGCCCAAACCATTAAACAATGGGCTGGCATAAAATAACAGTACCCTTCCTTTAAAAGCCATGGCCACACCTTTATCTATCCTGCCCATATCATTATCTGTAAAGGCGTCGGGCAATAAAGCGATTGCTGCATCCAGGTCTTTCAAAATCTGCGTTACGCATTCCGATGTTTTGTTACGGGGCTTCTGCAGGGTTGTTAAATCTGTGGTGGGCGCCTGTGCTTCCAATATCAGCGGTACGCCACCATAATCACTTACCAGGTTATGATAAGCCCATGCTCTCCAGAACAGAGCCTGTCCCTTGATCTTGTCCCTGTCCGCCTGACCAAATGATGCTTTGTCGATATTGGCCAGCAGAATATTAATGGTGCGAATACTGCTATACGTGCCAAAACTATTCCGTGAATCAAAAGTAGCCGTACCTCTGAACCAGTCGTTTGTTTGTTTCTGATAGGCCACCCCTTCATCCGTACCATTTCCTCCTCCGGAAGTATTACCCGGCATCAGGGCTGAATAGATCTGGTTTAAATAGGCCGTCGCTATATTTACGTCCGACCATACCTGGTCAGGACCTACCGCCGACAGGTTTGTTTTATCCAGTACTTTACTGCAACTCATCAACAGGAAGGGAACGAAAAAGATGAGTGCTGCTATATTTAACTTATTCTTCATTTTCTTTGTTTTTAATTTAAACACACTTTCTACAATCTTATATCAATTCCTGCTGTGAATGTTCTCATTGTTGGGTAGCTCATGAACCCGGACACTTCAGGATCATACAATTTGAATTTGGAGATATTGAACAGGTTTGATCCTGACACAAAAATCCGGGTGTCTTTAATCGCGAGTTTATTCAGGATGATATCAGGCAGTCTGTAAGCCAGGTTCAGGTATTTCATCCGTAAAAATCCTCCGTCGAAAGTGGTGTAATTAGAGCTCCAGGTATAACCGGCTGAATGCGGATCGCCCCATGGATACATTTTTGGTGAAGAGCCATCAGGATTATCGGTGCTCCAGGAATCCGCATGGAATGCAGGTACCTTTCCACCACCACCAAAATTCCTTCCCCATGGATCATTATAGGCTTTCTTAAACCCGGTGAGACCGGAGAATAATGCTTCTACCGTAAATCCTTTGTAGGTTAAGGAAATGTTCAAGCCATAAGCCACAGGTGCATTGTCTGCGCCAAAGTAGTTGCCCAGTATCATTTGGTCGTAACTGTCTACTTTATTATCCGGCTTTCCGTCAGGGCCGCTAAGATCAGCCAGCAACATATCGCCTAAAGCAGGCGCAATGCCGTTGATGGTATAACCGGCCGGCAGTTTGTTCAGATCGTCCTGTGTTTTTATTACACCAAGGGCTTTATAACCGTATCCATAGGCCAGTGTTTTCCCGATTGGGTTGGCATAGTCCGATGTATTGGCAGCCACATCTCTTTTAATAACCTTGTTGGTAGCGTAAGTGAACACGCCTTTTACATTGTAACTGAAGTTTTTGCCGATATTATTGCTATAACCCAGTTCTATTTCAATACCTTTTGAATCAACCTTTCCATAGTTTTCCGGAGGTAAGGAAGCTCCGAATTCACTTGGAATAGCCAGGATACGGGTACCTAAGATATCGTATGATTTACGTTTCCAGTAGTCAAAGCTGAAGCGTACATTTTTATAAACCGTTGCATCAATACCAAAACCAGCGGTATTTGATTTTTCCCAGGTCAGGTTGCTGTTAGGCAAACCACCATATGCGAGACGTGGTGCAGTGATACCGGAAGCACCCATGAAGTAGCTGCCGCCCTGGATGATATACTGTTCCATCCATCTCCACCTGCTGTTAGGATCATCTTTATCCAGGATGTCGTTACCGGTGGTAGCATAAGATCCTCTCAGCTTCAGGAAATCAACCGCATGGCCCAGTCCTGAGGATTGAAAAAAGTCTTCCCTGGAAATCACCCAACCTGCTGACACTGACGGGAACCAACCCCAGCGCTTATTGGGCGCAAAATTAGTGGAACCGTCCCTACGCACAGAGGCGCTGAAAAGATATTTGCCATCGTAGTCATAATTAAGCCTTCCGATGTAAGACATCCTTCCAATCTGCAATTCGTTGCCGCCTGTGGACCAGTCAGCATTGTTGCCACTGGTATATAAAAACTGATCCGAAGCCACCAGCGGGAAATTATACCGGTATAATCTGAAGGCATTAGTGAATCCTTCATATTGCTCGTAAACAGCCAAGGCGCCAATTGTATGCTTCCCGAATGTGCGATCGTAATTAATCTGTGCGTTCAGCTGGTAAGTGTTGGATTTATTGTACTCATTGCCTAAGTACTCCGAGCCGGGATCGCCGCTCATGGTAGTACCAGTCATTTCATCAGAGTAAATCAAACCATTCGGGCCTGTTTTCTTAAAGTTGTACAGTGTTTGCTTTTTTGCAAAGGTTTTGACGTAGCTATTATCGAAGTTTTTGCTGTAAGTACCTTTTATACTCAGTCCTTCTACAGCTGGTATTTTGTATTCTGCAGTTACCAAAGCGTCTATTTGCTGGTTGTCATTACGCCAGTAGCCGCCGTTTTTCATCATCTCTATAGGATTCCCTAACCAACCGGGGTTATTGGGTTTGCCATCAATGTACGGAGAGGCAAACACATCCCAGTACAACAGTTTACCCCAGAGGTTATTCAGGTCATCGGAACCATAATCATAGGTAAAGTTGAAACGGTTACGTGAACCATAGCTTGTTCCCATGTTTAAACCCAATGTCAGGTTCTTTACCAGGTTGGCCTCCACATTTCCGCGCAGATTGTATTTCTTATAAGATACCTGCGGCAGGAATCCGTCTTCCTTAACATAGGAACCACCAATGTATCCTCTTATTTTTTCGCTACCACCTGAAACGCTTAATGCATAGCGCTGGCTGGAAGGATTGTGATAAGCGGCTTTGTAGTAATTGTCGCCGTTAGGATTATTCTTAAGCACCCAGTCAATTTCTTCATCGCTTAAGCCACCGTTCACGGCTTTACTCAAATTCAAACCGTCTTTAACAGGCATGTATTTAGGTAACTGACCCGTACGCATGGTGTTGTAGGTGGTGTTGAAATTGATAACAGCCTGACCGCTCTTACCTCTTTTTGTGGTTACCAGGATAGCTCCGTTAGAAGAACGGGAACCATAAATGGCCGCTGAAGAGGCATCTTTCAAGATGGTAATATCCTCTACTTCATTGGGATCCAGTGCGTCGAAACTAACCTTATCCCGTACTATTCCATCAATTACGTACAGTGGTTCCACCGCACTATTACTGAAGGAAGAGCGTGACCGCACTTTTACGCTGGAACCAATACCTGGCGTACCGGTTGGTGAACTAATAAAGGTACCTGATAAACGTCCTGCCAATACATTGGATAGATTGGTAGCCGGAATCAGCTGTATATCCTTTGCATTCATGGAAGAAACGGCAGACGTCATTTTAGTTCGCTTCTGCGTACCATACCCTACTACTATCACATCTGTGAGGTCTGTTGCGGATAGGTGTAATTTAATGTTCAGTTCTGTATTACCGGCAACAGCAAAGGCTGTACTAAAACCGGTCATGGTAATTTTCAAACGGCTACCCGGAGGTGCATTTAACTCGAAATGGCCATCAGCGGCGGAAATGGTGCCGTTTTTCAAATTCCCTTCCTGGCTTATTGTGGCGCCAGGTAGTGGAGCACCGGTAGAATCGGTGATAACGCCTTTGACGTTAATTTTGTTTTGGGAATAGATACGCGTGGATTGCAACATGATGCACAACAACGCGATCGCCCATAGTAACGATTTAGCTTGGTTCATAAAAAAAATTGTACAGGTGGCAAATTTGTGGAATCAAATCATTGTTTGGTTGATAATAGCTCTAATCTCCCTAAAGGTCTAACTATCTTGTGCAGTGTACTACGTCTAACTTGACAATTATGCATGCTATCTTTGCTGTGGTAAACGCTCGTATAATCGTACAGAAGCCCCTACTGCTATGGATATAGCAGGTTAAAATATTTCGCCGGGAACGGCGAAATCTATCATAAATTCCACGTGAATTCATCAGCTTCGACCACGACCCATCGTATAAATCAGCCACTGTGAATTCACTGAGGATAAATATTTCTGGTGGCGAATAGCTTCACCCCATTGCTAGTGCTTCTCTGTGATTTTTTTGTCCTTATGTTATTATACAGTAGCAGCATAATAATCTTCGATAAGTATTGATCTGTTACCATTCATTGTTCACTGTTCCTACCAAATCAAACTTCCTTTAGCGTGCCTTAAATATATTTGTTCACTCACATTCAAAATTGGCTACATTAAAATGCAGTGGCTTAATGCCCTTCTTTCATAACCCTATAGCTGGAAAATAAAACCTCGGCAAGACTGCCGGAGCCGGATCATTATCCATTATAAGTTGATCATAAAACCAGCCGGTTTATCCAATGACCGACAACTAATTTATAAAAAAAATAAAAGCAATGAGAGCAGGGCAAAATAAACATCGGTATTGGTCAATATCCCATAGAAAGACCTGCCTCAGGCCAGCATTTTCTCAATCTCCTCCAGGCTTTTTCCTTTGGTTTCCATCAATTTACTTTTAGCATAGAAAAAGGAAACCAGGCAGAAAAAGGAAAAGATAAAAAAGGTAACCGCTATACCTAAACCATCCCTCATCACAGGAAACAGGAGATTTACAAACCAGTCAGATACCCACATCGTCATAATGCAAACAGATACCGCGGTTCCGCGTACATGTGTGGGGAATATTTCTGTAGAGATCACAAATTTCAATGGCCCCAGCGAAAGCGCAAAAAACAGGAGGAAAAGAATAATAGCCCCCAGCATCAGCCAGCCCGTTATGCCGGTTAAAAAGCAAAAGCCGGTCAGTAATAAGGCCAACGCGGAAAATATAGAGCCATACAGGTATAACGGGCGACGGCCCCAGCTATCCACTTTCACGATAGCAATAACGGTAAAAACAGTATTGGCTAATCCCAGGATTACCTGGTAAAACAGCGCATCGCTTGTAACGATACCGGCCGACTTCATAATAGTGGGACCGTAAAAGATAATGCCGTTAATACCGCTAAGTTGAGAAAGAGCGGTGAGAATCATTGCCAGCGCCAGTAATTTGCTCAGTGGTAAACGCAGCAATTCGGAGAAACCACCTTTCTGTTGTGAAGCTGCTTCCCGGATAGCTTTCAGTTCAGACACCGCCTCTTGTTCACCGGAAGTTTTTATCAGCACTGCCAATGCCTCATCCGTTCTGCCATACTGTACCAGCCAACGGGGACTTTCGGGTACAATCAGCAGTAACAATGCAAATGCGGTGGCGGGTATCACTGCCACCAGGAACATACCACGCCATACATTTTCTATAAACAGCCAATGCATTAAACCATCGCCGCTCCCTCCGCCGGCAGCAGCATTTCTTTGCAGGAAAAGATTACTCAGGTAAGCGCATAATACTCCCACGGTGATGGCCAGCTGGTAAAAGGTGACCAGTGCCCCGCGCTTATGCCCCGGGGCAATTTCTGAAATATACAGCGGCGATACATTGGATGCCACCCCTACTGCCATACCGGCCATGATGCGAAAGGAAATTAAAATGGCATAGTCCTTTGAAAAGGCAAATCCCACCGCACTGATCAAAAACAAAAAGGCGGCAATAAACAACACCTTTTTTCTGCCTATTTTATCGCTGAGATAACCGGAAAAAGCTACCCCTGCTATACAACCCAGCAGGGCACAGGAAACAAACAGGCCTTCCTGCGAAGAGGATAACCCATACTGTAACTTGACCGGCTCTATAATACCACTCACCACGGCCATATCAAAGCCAAAAAGAAAACCTCCCAACGCTGCAATGAGCGTAATGAATACAATAAACCGGCTGGTTTTTGTCTGTGTCATAAACTTTGGTTGTCGGATGATGATTTATATTTTTTAAAACGCTGGCCTCAGCAATGGTCATCTTTTACATGCGCCACCACTACAAATGCTTTTCCATTGCCTTTGTTGGTTATCTGATAACTTCCTGCAGCCGCCGGTACTACAAACGTTTCGGCATAGTGATAGGCAGAAGAATGACCATCGCTGCTCACCGCTATCTTTTCTCCTTCCACCAGCATACACACATGGCATTGCTGATTGGTTTGGATGTTGATACTGCCGGTAAACTCATACCGGTAAACACAGTAAAAATGCTCTTCGTGCGTAGGCAGCTTTATTTTGCGGCCACCGTCCCATTCTTCTACTACTACCGGGTGAGATATTAATTTATGGGGTACATAGTCACCTTTCCTGTCGAAGTAAAGGTTGTTCATGGCATGTTCGATATTAATAGGGCGGGGTTGGCCATTCAATCCCGGGCGCTGCCAATCGTATTTTTTGAATGTAAAAATATAGGGGGTGCTGCTGATTTCCAGCACCATATTATTTTTCCCGGAGGCATGTATGGTGCCATTGGGAATAAGGAACAAATCATGTTTATGCGCCTGGAACTTCTGTACGTACTTTTCTACATCCATCTCAATACCATTCTCCTGTGCGTCCAGCAATGCGGTTTTAAACGCTTCAGGATCGATCTCCTCCTGGAAGCCGAGGTAAACAGTAGCATCTTCATCACAATCGAGAATGTAATAGGTTTCGTCCTGCGTGAAGTTTTCTCCGAAATGTTCCTTGGCATAGGCGGGCCTGGGATGGCATTGGATAGAGAGATTGCCCCCATCGAAGGTATCAAGGAAATCAAAACGGATAGGGAATTCTGTCCCGAATCTTTCGGCCGCCTTACCCAATAACTTCTTATTGTCTGCGTACAGCAGGTAATCAAAAGATACTTCGAGTAAATTATTTTCTCCTTCTATCACAATCCCGTTTTCAGGTGTAATGAGCTCGAAGGACCATGCATAGTTCACTTCAGACTGGTTCAGCTGAGGAATATGCTTCTTCATCCAGTCGCCGCCCCATACGCCGGCTTCAAACCAGGGCCTTGCCCGGAAAGGCTGTTCCAGCATCTGGTCCAGGGTACTCCTGAAGGTATCGCCTTTCATCCAGGTAATGGCAGTTATACGCTGTTCGTCAATAATGTAATCAATATGAGGAAGCAGCTTTGCTTTATGTTTGCTCAATACCGGCCAGTCAACAAAATAAAAACGTTTATACATCTGCGTATTTTCCGCTGTTTCGCTGGCGCCGAGATTAGTAATGCTGCCTGCGCGCATACGGTACTGGATCTCATTTTTGGGTACATCAGCATACAGCAGTTTTCCTTTTACATTGGCAAGTGCAGCCCCTGTGCCGTACACGATGGAGATATCCGTGGCGGGGTCCGGGTTTATGAGTGTCAGTTTCTTATCATCAAAAAAATCAAGCAGGTCACCGGTATATCTTTTTCCAAAAACCGGGTCATCGCCATTCAGACTCCCGGCGATCATGGCCTCTATTTCTGCCGCGGGCTTCAGGCAGGTATTGATATCATACCAGCATATTTTTTTGTTCTCCACCTGCAGTGCAGCCGCGAGCTGTTCTCTGAAGTTTTCCCACAATACACCGCCATAGCCATCAATAATGACTACTTTTTCATTGCGTATCGCTGCTGCCAGCGTATCAAATCCCTGATATACTTTTTCACCGGAAGGAAAGGAAGGATAGATATTATAAACGCCTGTATCTTTTGTTGATGCAGTTAAGGGTAGCAGTTCCTGTGAAGTTTTTCTCATTATCTTATTGCTGTTTGAATGTTTATCGTTGCCGGCTATAATCGCTGCGCCGGTAATAATGCAGTTCTCTGTGTCTTCACACAGTACAATATTTATTTTATCTGTCAGTTGCCCGATGGCTTCTTTTAAAGAAGGTCCAAACAGGGAAAAGGCTTTGGTAATGTTTCCGCCGATCACCAGCTCATCGCATTGAAATTTCTGCAGCCAGGGCAGCAGGAAGCGTCCCATATTTTCGCCATACTGGTGCATCACGGAATATGCGTTATCTGTGCCGCTTTCCGCTATTTCCTTTACAGAAGCAATAGCGGCGCCACTGATTTTCGCATAGGTATTTAACAGCCAGCGGGTAGAAAAATAATCATCCGCTTTGGCATCGAAACAATCCTGGTCGTAAAATGCGCCGGAGGCGGGGATATCAGCGTGGGTTTCCAGCAATATACCATCTTTCATGAAGGCGGAACCAAAGCCGGTACCCAGTGTAATAAAAATAGTCCGTTTGCTGGTAAGGCTAAGCAAGTGATACGCGCCGGCAGCAAAACAATGTGCGTCGTTGGAAAATTTGAAACGGGTATTGTGCAAACCGGTACGGTCCTTTATCGCCTGCTCCATGTGCAGCCCGAATATTTTTTCGAACTTCCCTCCCACGTTAATCACTGCGCAAACGCCTTTTGCATAATCGAAAGGCCCCGGGAAAGCAATGCCTACGGCGCTCACTTCACTTTCTCCCACACTGAGTTCTTTAATACAATTGCCGAGGGCTGTTACAATATTATTGGCGCTGTCGTGGGAGTCAAGCGCCGTCCGGATTTTGCTGCCAGGCGCTGCGCCGGCATTCCCGACAACGGCAGCCGAGATATGACTGCCTCCCACATCCATTCCTATTTTTCTATTTCCGGTGCTCATCTGTTTCTGAACGTTTTAGTTCTATATAATAGCTAAACCAATCACTCCTGTAATAGCTGACATTAAATTCCAAAGGTTGCCTTTCTTCATCCAGCACCAAGCGTTTGCGTTCCAAAACAGGGGTACCGGTTGTGATTCTCAGCCGCTTTGAAATTTCAGCAGCCGCATTTACAACACCTATTTCTTCCTGCGAATACACCGGAACAATGCTGAACTCCTGTTTAAGCATTTCGTACAGTGGCAGCTGTTGATAATTCTCTGCTCCCGTAAGCCCGATATGAGGATGAAAGAACGATTTAAAATACACCATCGGACTGCCGGTAGTGCTGCGTACCCTTTCCAAACAAACCACCCGGGTGCCGGTTTCAATCTGAAACCTGTCTGCTATCTCTTTATAACATTTAATCACACTAACGGTATTTAGAAGGTCCCTGAACGGATAACTTTTATCTTCCATTTCATGTGTAAAACTGAACCAGCTGTTGAGGTCTGTTGTAATTTTTCCTTTCGCTGCAATATCCCCGTTTCCAACAATAGTACCGCTTCTCCTCTTTTGTACCAGTAAGCCTTCATCCACTAAACTGCTCATTGCCTGCCGCAGGGTGTTGCGTGATATGCCCCATCGTTTGGCCAGGTCTGTTTCTGCCGGGAACAGTTCCCCTTCCTTCAACTTGTTTTCCCGAATCAGTTTTCTGATGAGCTGTTCCGCCTGTATATAAAGCGGAACTTTGCTGTGATGATCCAGCAATGGGAATATGTTCATATGTACAAACATATTGCTAAATTAATAATTTCCAAAATAATTTCTACGAAAATGCTATTTCCTGGTGTGAATAGCTGTTTCCCGTTGTGAAAAAAAACGTGGGGAGTAAGGTGAAGCGGCCCGGGTGGGGCCGTGTGACGGGAAAAACGCGGATATGCCGGTACATTCAGCGCCGAAGCTCATAAAAAAATAAGAGACGCGGGGAAGCGCTAAAAATAGCGATCGCTCCGGGGCGTACAACATTAAAAGAAAATCCAAAAATCATCAACATCAGTTAATCCTGCTCAAGACTAAATCCCGGCGCAGATACACCAGGTTATCAAGTCCGGGTTAAATCCCCGCAGCAGCCACCGCTATTGCTCCCTTCTGCTTTCAATGGTGTAGATAAAGCTGTCGGCTCTGTAGTAGCCGAGGTTATATTCAATAGGGCGCTCCGCCTGGTCAAAAACAAACCTTTTCCTGAACAGGATGGGGCCTCCCACTTCAAGATGTAATTTGCCCGCTAAAAATTTGTCGGCTGCTCTTGCACTGATTTCTTCCTTCGAGAGATTGGCCACTACCAGGTAATCCTTCTCCAGGATCTCATACAGGGGCCTTCTAAAGTCTTCTTCTCCTGTCAGTCCTACCCTTGGGTGAAAGTATGATACAAAGTAAACAAATGGTCCTTCCGGCCGGCCTCTTAACCGTTCCAACTTTAAAACCTTCTTATTTCCCTGCAGCTCAAAAAAATTGGCGACGCTTTCCTCCGGTTTCACCCAGCTCAGGTTCAACTCAAAATTCTTGATGGGTATCCCCCTCATGGTCATTTCCTGCGAAAAGCTCAGCCAGTTCAATGCCCGCGAACTAACCATGTTATTCACCTTGGTACCAACGCCCTTCTTCCTGACAAGAAGACCTTCGTATACCAGCTTATTAACTGCCTGTCTTAACGTTCCCCTGGAAATATTAAGCGTTTGGGCCAGCTCAACTTCATTCGGCAAATGCTTGCCGTTCTGATACTGTTGTTGCTTGATGATCTTCCTGAGCAGCTCCTCTGTTTGAATGTGCAACGGGATCGGGCTCTTGTGGTCAATTCTAAAGGTCATATAAGTGTATAAGCCACAATATTACCCATTTTGAGCCATTTTGCTAAGAAAGTAAACCGTTCATCCAAAAAAATTCTAAAAAATGTTGATAATATGTATATATGTATATACATTTGAAGAATAACTTCGTTTGGTCACGTCAGGAAGATGAAATGATTTAAAGCCTATATTAAACGGGCAAACAACCAGGTAAACACGTTATGACCGGCACAGGAAGATAGCTGCGGGCTAAGGGCGCAGGATAGCATAACAAACAATAATCCATCTCAACGTAAACAAATATATCATCAGGCATTTAAAATTACTATGGTGAAAAGCACAAAAATCTTATTACTGCTGCTGGCCATGTCGGTATCAACAACCATGGCACAGCAACAGCAAAAAAAACGCATCAATCCAAAAGTCACTGATATATGGGTTGTGTTTAAAACACATTTTGACCTGGGCTTTACTGACTTACCCGAAAACGTGTTCAAACGCTACCGGGAAGAAATGATGGACAACGCATTAGCCGTTATTGAAAAAAGCGCTACCCTGCCACCCGAAAAACGCTTTGCCTGGACCGTTTCCGGCTGGCCGCTACAGGCGCAGATCCTCGGTCCCCTGCAAACACCGGAACGAAAAGCGAGGATTGAAAAGGCCATAAAATCAGGTGCACTGGTAGCACACGGTCTCGCTTTTACCACTCATACGGAATCCCTGGATTACGAGGACCTGGTACGGGACCTTGGTTATACCTCGGCTATTACCCGTAAATACGGTCTTCCGATGACCATCAGCGCAAAGATGACAGATGTACCGAGTCATTCCTGGATAATGCCTACACTATTGCATCATGCCGGAATAAAATTCCTGCAGTTGGGCTGCAACCCCGCCAGTCAATACCCGCGGTTTCCGGAGCTGTTCTGGTGGGAAGGGCCGGACGGTTCAAAAATATTATGCAACTACACCCCGCTCTATGGATCTGATATCAGGCCTACCGAAAACTGGCCATGTAAAAACTACCTGGCCATGCAAATGACAGGCGATAATCATGGTCCGCCCTCTTCTGCAGAAATAGATAAACTCCTGGCCTTCGCGGCCAAAGAAATGCCCGGTGTTAAAATACATTTCGGTACGCTGGATGAATTTACCAAAGCGGTGTTGGCAGAACATCCGGATTTACCCACGGTAAAAGGCGATTGCCCTGATACCTGGATACACGGCATACAATCCAACCCGGAAGAAACAAAAACGGCCAGGAACGTCCGCCCGCTTGAGTCGGCACTTGATGCACTGAACACCCAGATGAATAGCTGGGGAATACCCACAGCTCCTGTTGCTGAGAAATTGGCAAAAGCGTACGAACAGAGTCTCCTGTATGCCGAGCATACCTGGGGTATGAACGCCGAATACGGGCCCCGTTACAGCTACGGCGATGACTGGAAGAAATGGATGCAGGAAGCCGCCGCAGAGCCCATTCCCGAAAACGGGAATTATGCAGGCCTGAAAAACAGCGACGCACATAACACCTCCACCGGCAGCAAAAGAAAATGGCTCCACTCCTACGATGAAAAACGCCAGTATATCCGCAATACCGATAACATTATCAGCAAAGAACTACCTCAACGCCTGGACCTGCTCGCAGCCTCCATCAATAAAAAGGGTAAACGTGTGGTCGTATATAACCCGCTCCCATGGAAAAGATCAGGCATGATTGAAGATCCCTGGAAGAAGAATAGTTATTACTATATACCCGATATTCCTGCATCCGGCTACGTTACTTATACTGACGATGAGCTAAAGGAGCAAAACATTACCCATAGCGAACAACCGGCATTCAGCACGCCTTATTTCGATGTAACCTTCGATCTCACCAAAGGCGGTATCTCGTCGCTCGTTGAAAAATCAACCGGTCGCCAGCTGGTAGACAAATCATCTGCGTATGTAATGGGCCAGTTTTTACATGAACGTTTCAGCACGCATGAAGTGGACAAATGGTTCAATGCCTACAGCCGGATAAAAGACGGCTGGGGATTAAACGATCTTGGCAAACCAGGAATGCTGGATGCTGAGAAAGCGCCCTACCAGGCATTTACCCCCAACGCGTGGAAAATCGATGTGGCACGTACCAACGTTTCAGATATTGTTACATTGACAGCTGTGGAAACAGCAGGTCATGCGGAAAATTATACCCTAACGTTTACGTTCCCACGAAATGCTGCTTATGTAGATGTAGCATGGAGCGTTACCGGCAAAACACCGGATAAACAACCCGAAGGAGGATGGCTCTGCTTTCCGTTCAACGTACAGCAACCCACCTTTACTATTGGCCGCCCGGGAGGCCCTATTAATCCCGCAACAGATATTATACCGGGTTGCAACAGGTACCTCATGGCGGTGAGTTCCGGCGTAGCCATTACACAGCCCGACAAATCCGGGATGGCGCTGGCCTCTGCAGATGCACCGCTGATCAGCCCCGGCGAACCCGGCTTATGGAAATGGGATATGGATTATATTCCGAAAAAACCAGCCGTATTCGTCAATCTTTATAACAACATGTGGAACACAAATTTCCGCCTGTGGCAAGACGGTTCCTGGAGCGAAAGTGTTCGTATCTGGCCGGTTGACAAAGGCACGTCAACAGTAACCAACCTTGTACAACGTTCATGGGAAACCCGCCTGCCCTTACTCACCGGCGTTGCGGAAAACGCAGCAGGAAAATTACCGGCGAAGCAAAGTGGTATCACTGTTTCCGGCACCGGCGTATTGGTAACTGCATTTGGTGAAAATCCTGATGGCAACGGCACCATTTTACGGTTATGGGAACAGACCGGTATTTCCGCGGTACGCAAAGTGACATTCAATGATCAGAAAAAAATCAAATCAGTGATTCCAGTTGACTTACGTGGAAATAAAACCGGGCCGGCTATTGCAGTGAAAAACGGATCATTCGATTTTCACCTGGCTAAATATTCACCGGCATCGTTCCAGCTTGTTTACCAGGATTAATATATCACGCTTTAAAACACGCCCTTTAAACTTTATTAAATATGCGCTGCGTACTATTACCGGCAACCGGTATCATTTTATTGCTGACGTTTTACAGCAACGCATTGTTTGCCGGACCAGGCAGCATTGCCAATAAGGCCACCGTTACCGCTTCATCGGAGTTGAATGAAAAGAGCAAGGCAGGCAATGTGGTGGATGGCATTATAAGAACAGACGGCATAGGAGAATGGGTATCCAAAAGTAGCGTCACCTTCTGGGGACAGATCGACTATCCGTGGATACGGCTGGACTGGAACATGCCACAAACCATCAATAAAATTATCCTTTATGACCGGGTCACAAAAGCCGCCCATAATGCCGGAGGCATGCTCGTTTTCAGCAATGGTACCCGCATACCTGTTTTTGAAATACCGAACGACGGGGCGCCCAAGGTAATTTCATTTTCCGATCAAACCGTTAACTGGGTTCGTTTCGAAACAACCGATGGCGACGGCCCCCATATTGGTTTATCAGAAGTTGAAGTATATCCGTCTGTTTCCCAGGTAACCGATCCCGTTGCCATTGCAGATCCTTATATAGAAACTACCCGGGGCCGCAACTTTTTCTTTGTTACCGGCAGCCAGCCATTTGGTATGATCAGCGCTGCCCCGCTTACCCGTAACAAGAATCAATATGGTGGCGGATACAATTATAACTCAACTGAAGTGCTGGGATTTCCGCAGGTACATTGCTGGATGCTGTCCGGCATCACACTGATGCCTACCACCGGGGCTGTTGCTCCCAACAAAGGGGAACAGGGATGGAAATCAACATTTTCACATGATGATGAAATTGTGCAACCCGGCTATCAGCGGCTTTATCTCAACGAATATAAACTCTGGGTAGAACAAACTGCCGGCGACAGGGTCAGCTTTTATCGCTTTACCTATACAGAAGATGCGTTATCCAACATCCTCGTTAATCTTGGTGGTTATGTTTCTTCCGTAACAATGACGGATGCACGTGTGGAAAAGGTCAGCAACACCCGCATTGAAGGCAGCGTTAACACCACCGGCAGGTTATGGGGTGGCCCGGAAAATGTCAGGATCTATTTTGCGATCGATTTTGAAAAACCATTTGAAACGCTGAATGGATGGGATGGACACCAGGATCTGAGCAATGTTAAAACAGTTACCGGCAGTCCGGATAAAAAAGCGAAGAACAGCGGCAGCATGAGCTACTATGATGCGGCTACCACCGGTGTAGCAGCACAATATCATGTAAAAGCGGGAGAAACGGTGCAAATGAAAGTAGCGGTTTCCTATACCAGCGTTGACAATGCCAGGCGTAATCTTGAATCGGAATGCAAACACTGGAATTTTGATCAGCTCCGGGAAAATTCACAAAAGGAGTGGAATGAAATGATGGGCCGTATTGCCGTAAAGGGAGGCAGTAACAACCAACGGATAAAATTCTATACAGATCTCTGGCATGTATTACTGGGACGGCATAAACTGGACGATGTATCAGGTGATTATCCCGACAACACCGAAGGAGAACGACGCGGTAACGCCACCGTCAATACAAAATTCAAAATCCGCACATTGCCGAAAGACAAAGACGGCAAAGTGAAGTTTCATATGTACAACTCCGATGCTTTCTGGCTCACACAATGGAATTTAAATATACTGTGGGGGCTCGCCTGGCCGGAAGTACTGGATGATTTTGCCGCCTGTCTTGTTCAATATGCCGACAATGGCAAATTACTTCCCAGGGGACCTAACGCAGGCGGATATACGTATATTATGACGGGCTGCCCGGCCACCAACCTGATCACCAGCGCCTATGAAAAAGGCGTACTCAAAAAAACCGATGTATGGAAGGCCTACGATGCCATGAAACAAAATCATGCACCTGGCGGGATGATGGGTGGAAAGAAGGAAATGGAATACTATATCAAAAACGGCTACTATCCGTCAAACGCAGGCATCACGCTGGAAATCACGTTCCAGGATTGGGCGCTGGCACAGATGGCAAAAAAACTGGGCAAAAAGAACGACTTCAATTATTTCAGCAAACGCTCGCAAGGCTGGACTAAACTTTTTGACCAGGATCAGAAACTGATATTTCCTAAAACCGAATCGGGTAGCTGGTTGCATAGAAATCCGCTGGATGGAAATGGCTGGGTGGAGGCAAATGCCTGGCAGGCTACCTGGTCGGTTTCTCACGGCATTAGCCAACTGGCGCAGATGATGGGCGGTAACGATACGCTGTGCAAAAATCTGAATTTCGCTTTTGAACAGGCGAAGGACCAGGATTTTGTATTCGGCTATGGATCCGGATATGTCAGCTATGCTAATCAACCGGGTTGTTCAAATGCGCATGTGTTTAATTATGCAGGTCGCCCCGACCTCACCCAATATTGGGTGCGGAGAGTAAACGAGCAGGCTTATGGCGCCGTTACACCCGATAAAGGTTATGGCGGCCATGATGAAGATCAGGGGCAGATGGGAGGTGTGAGCGCTTTAACATCTATCGGATTGTTTAGCCTGAACGGTACCTGTGGTATTGACCCGGTGTATGATATTACCAGCCCTGTTTTTGACGAAATTACCATCCGGCTCAACAACGATTATTACCCGGGAAAAACATTCGTGATTAAAACCCATGATAACTCCAGGGAAAATTGTTACATACAAAAAGCCACGCTGAATGGCAGGGATCATCAACAATTTTCCTTTTCACATGCCGACTTCAGCAAAGGAGGCGTATTGGAATTATGGCTGGGAGCCAAACCAAATCTTTCCTGGGGCACTAAATAAATATTTTCTTTCTATAACTGCACACTAACTTTGTAACCACTCCTGATTAAAACGCAAAAAGCCCCGCTTGTATGGCGGGGCTTTTTTGTAGATCCTCATTTTAATTCACGCTGTTATTTCAATATCTTTTCAATAATCAATTCCCCTACTTTCTTTCCCTGTGCCGCTCCTGCTTCAACACCCGTACGATAATGAATTCCTCCGTATACACGACTGATAGAGGCTTCTGCCGCTGCGTCGCCAAATGAATTAAAATGCCGCTGCATACCGATATACCGGAGATCACTGGTATCCTGGAAGGCGAAATTATGACCATAAATATATTCCAGTACGGTAGCTGCGGATGCTGTGATCACACTATGCCCGCTTGTATATTCGGGGAATGGAGGCGTTTGTAAAAAGGGGACAAAGCTATTATCGATATGCTCATCGATATAAGTGACCGGACGCACTACACAGCTCCTGTACTTTTCATCCCAGCAAGCTATAAATCCATCGTACAGCGCTATAGCGGTCATCACATATCCTTTTGCCACCTGTACCGGATCGGCCTTTGTTTGTCGCGCGGCAATCGCTGCGATGCCCATCCAATGCCCTCCTGGTGTTATTTTTTTTGTTCCGAACATCAGGTGACCGGAGTGCTCAATAACAAAGGGATTATCATCCCAATACCGGGCAACTGTTTCCTGTTCCTTTGTTAAATTTTTATTGATAGTGTAAACCTCCCTGGCATTCTTATAAAAAAAGCTGTTCGTATCCAGGCTGAACGCTGGTGGTCTCGGGGGCATAAACTGCGCAGCAGAATCCAGTACCAATGTTTTCATAGTATTCCAGCACCACTCCACTCCGTCTAAATAATCGGGCGGCGTAGGTCGCCATTTTCCTTGTTCTTTGCTGCCCAGGTATTTAGGCTTCCCTCTTGATATAAGATAGCCGTCGTTCTTTGCTCTTGCCAGGATTACTTTGGCAATGGTATCGCCAAATGCAATGGAGCGATCGTAGGTGGCCTTGTCCAGTTTGTTGCTGAACATACCGTACACCGCATTTTCATGCTTCTTCAGTGAGTCCACAGAAAAAACTTTTATGTTGCGGGTTACCGTAAAAAAGGCCTGCGACGCCGCCAGCGTATAATCGTAGGATTTCCCCTGTTCCGGTTCAGGCATTTTTGCAAAGCCGCGCAACTTCGCAGCAATGGATGGCGCACCCGGATGACTAAAACGAACCGCCTCGTAGGAAGCTAATGAAGTGTATACATACAACCTGGCTGCCACCGGTGGTGTAAATACATCATAAATAATTACCTCGGTCAGCAGGTCCTCGTTTTGATGCAATATTTCTGCATCCGGTACGTCACTGATTGTTTTCTTTGTGCTACAGGCAATAAAAAAAATGAGACCGCCGGCGAGCATACAATACTTAATAAGTTTTCCTTTCATCTTCTTTTATTTTAACGAGATGGAAACTGCTACGGGAATTTTTTCCTTGTGCATCAGAAAGATAGTTTCCTGGTTTTTCCGTTGCCATCCGAAATTACTACGGATGCTACATTATCGGCAATGCTTAAAAACCTGGCCGATTGCGAAAGAAAAGATACGCCATTATAGCATTCCTGTCTTTGCTTTCTGCCATCTTTAAATACAATATCTGCCCTGATATCGCCCGGCTGCAGGGAAATATGTCTGCCGTTCTTTTTCAGGGTGAACATTTTCAAAGGACCACGGTTTTGTCCTGCGGCCAACAGGTAACCATCGTTCTTACTCCTCAGCTTTACCAGGGCCTTTCCGTTGCCGGGAATAAAAATACCGCTTTGAAGAATGGATTGGGGAATAAAATTTCCTTTGCCATCACCTTTCAGCATCAATCCATTCAGTGCGTCGTAGCGGCCTACGGATACATCTGTTCCATAGTCGTTGGTATTGATGACCACATCCAGGTTACCATCTCCGTCAAAATCATCTGTTACCATTCCATTCAGGGCCGATAGCTGTGCTTTCAGCGGTAGCGGTATCAATGTAAATTTTCCATTCCCATCGTTCCTGCAAAAAGACGAGTTAAAATTATTGGCATGTAATGTCAATACATCTTTCATTTGTTCCGGGGTAAAAAGCTGATCCATAGTGGCCGTGGCATAAGATTTATAGTTCTGGAATTTTGAACGCATACCGATAATCTGTTTTATCATATCGTCCCGGCCGGGAACAGGGAATTCTTTCCGGGTGGTATCCTGCTGACTTACCGGCAAACATATGGCAGGAATGGCATCGAAACTGCCGTTGTTATCAAAATCTTTTGCATAAATAGCGGCAGGATATTGTTGAGATGCTTTGAAAAATGAATTAAGCCCCAGGTTGCCCGCTATAAAATCAATGTCTCCATCGTTATCAAAATCGCCGGCTGATATGCTATTCCACCAACCTACCTGGCCAGATATGCCTGTTTTTTCCGTTACATTATTGAAATGTCCTTTTTCATTTTTTAAGAAGGTAAGTGGCATCCATTCCCCGGCCAGCACCAGGTCGGGCCATCCGTCGTTGTCGAAATCAGTAATGAGCGCATCACATACCAGGCCTATATGTTGTAATGCTCCGGCTACTTCGGCGGTAACATCGGTGAATTTTATTTGCCCGTTCCTGGAGTCATTGCGGTAAATACATCCCGATACCGGGCTGGGATAATGCCAGGGGTCTACCCTGCCGGCTATAAACAGATCCAGGTCTCCGTCCTTGTCGTAGTCCACTGCGCGCACACAGGATTTACTGGCATAATTGGAAGGCAGGGCCAGCGAATCTTTTTTGAAATCTCCTTTGCCGTCATTTACAAAAAACTGGTCCTGGTAAACGGGTGAATCAGATTTGCTTTCATAACCTCCATGTGCTATGTAAAGATCCAGGTCGCCATCGCCATCGGCATCAAACAGGGTGATGCCCATATCCTGGAAATCAATGCCCATTCCTTCTACCGGCTGTACAAGTGATTTTTGTTTAAACAAGCCATTGGGTTGCTGGAATAAAGCGGTAGCACCCAGGTAAGAATTTCCGCCGATAATGATATCATCCAGTCCATCGCCATTCAGATCTCCCGCTGCCAACGAAGGCCCGTATTCCGATAACTTATGAGGCAATAGTTTCTGAATGTTAAAATCAATATAGTCTGTTTGGGAGTGTTTGTAGGTAATACCCAAAGAATCCGTTATTTCTCTGAAGAGATTATTTTGCGCCAATGCCGGTACCTGCCAGTCGTAATGACCGCGGGCATCTGCTTTGTTGATTTTTATGGTCTGGTCAGGCTTTACATTCGTGACTACCTGTTTACTTCCATCCGGCCATTTCACCACCAGCGAATCAATAGTTGAAATATTCCCTAATCCGAAATGAGGGTTTAACTGGATGCTCGACAGGTAGCCGCGATAGGGCGTTTGCTCATACGCTTGTTGCTGATGTCCATAATATAGCCCAATCCAGGCGCCGAGTCCGTTTATATTCAGCTTATCACCGGTGAGCTGTACCGATAAATAATGTTTGTTTTGCGGCTTTGCATTCATCATCGTATTTTCATAAACGGCGGCTTCGTCGTTGATGTTATTGATCACCATGTCCAGGTCTCCGTCGTTGTCCAGGTCGGTATACACCGCACCGTTCGAAAATGCGGTCCTGTTTAAGCCCCAGTCGGACGACACATCTGTAAACCTGCCATTGCCATTATTATGAAACGCATACTTGTGCAGTTTTACTTCCGGTATTTGCGCAAGGGTATTTGATTGCGGGGTAACGGGCGCCGCTTCCTGGCGGTAGGCGATAAAATCGCGGTCTGTTACATCTTTAGGAAAGCCATTGGTCACCACCAGGTCCCGCCATCCATCGTTATCGAAATCGGCTACCAGCGGGCACCAGCTCCAGTCTGTTTCTGCCACGCCGGAGAAGTAACCTGTTTCACTGAATACCGGGTCACCGATGGAGTCGTTAGCATTGATCCGCGGGCCTTCATTTAACTGTATGGAGTTTCTGACATACTGGTATTGGTATTTGAAAAAATCATTCAGCTGGAAGGTCTGGTAACTGTTTGCGCCCAGCATCATCTTCTTGCGGTAATTATCTTCCGGGTTCATATCCAGTTCCACAATATCCGATAAACCATCGTTGTTGATATCTATTACATCCTGCCCCATTCCATTGGCGGAGGTATGCTTAAAATAGCTAGCCGCCTTGTCTGTAAAGGTGCCGTCGTGGTTATTGATATATAGCAGGTCGTTGGCAATAAAATCGTTGGTGACAAAAATATCTTTCCATCCATCTTTATTAATATCTGCAATGGTAGCGCCATGTCCGTATCCTTCAATAGTAACGCCGGCTTGTTTGGTTACGTCTGTAAACACAGGATGGTGCAAGCTGCTATCCATATCGTTGCGGTACAGCCGCCCGGTGCTGGGGAAGCTGCCGTCCGTAATTTTAGGTTTGAAAACGGAGGGGTTAACACTGGGCAGAATTTCATTTACTACGATATACACATCCAGGTCGCCATCGTTGTCATAATCAAAAAAAGTAGCCATCGTGGAGTGGGTGCTGTCATCCAGCCCATAGGCGGCGGCTTCTTCTTTAAACACCGGGATACCTTCTTTATTCAATCCGTGGTTGATATACAGCAGGTTCTTTCTTTTTTGCGGGTCTTTGTTCATGGAGGCGCATACATACAGATCCATCCATCCGTCGTTATTGATGTCTACTACTGCCACGCCCCTGCACCATTTGTTGTTCCCGTTTACGCCGGCTGTTGTTGTAACGTCTTCAAAGCGGAGACCACCTTTGTTGAGGTACAGCTTACAGGCTACCATGTTCCCTGTGAAGTAGAGGTCTTGTAAGCCGTCGTTGTTGAAATCACCTACTCCTACGCCGCCCCCGTTGTAGATGTTGGTTACATCAATCGGATTCAGTGAGTCGCTTTCCACAATTTTATTGTTGAAAGTGATCCCGGAATATTGTGACGATACGGAATGAAATAGTGCGTTTTTTTGGTTACAGGATGCTACCATGAACCAACTAAGTAATAAAGCGGTGATGAACCGGCGTGATGGCATACAAGAATTGTTTATGAATATTTAAATACCTACACTGGCATTGTTTCACCATGTATGTCTTTCGCTGGCCGTAACAAGCATTATCCGGCGTTGCTGAAAGCATGATGAGGGAACGTGAAATCCTTTTGCCTGTAGTCCTGTCTGTTTTATCATGTTCCTCCTCCGGGAACGAACATCTGATTTCGGTTGTTTATATATTATACGCTGTTTTCCTGAATAAAATTCCAGCGATGTTAACTTTCTTAAAAAAAAGTTGGTGGTAATTATTTTTTTCTTACTTTTAATATGTATATACATACGTACATACAGACATCTATACAAATGTAGATAAAAATACGGAATAAAAAAGTCACTTGTTATATCATCCAGATTTTGAAATCTAACCTGTAAAAGACTGAGCGCTGACGTAATTACCTACAATATCAAATAAAATATAAGACCAAAATCTAGTACTCCGTGGAAGCGGGGCGATAACAAAAAAAATAAACCACGGTTATGAAATTGACACTACTACCGCGTGTTTGGTACAAAGCCAAATACACGCTTTGCTGGATTACGCTGCAAAGCTTCTTGTGTACACCCGTATGGGCAAGTGACAAACATTCTCCTCCCGGTTTGGCGCCGGATACACCTGTTAAAGGAAAAGCCATTGGCATAGCCGAGCGGGTTATCAAAGGGCAGATAACGGGGGAAAAGGGAGAACCGTTGCCAGGCGTCAGTGTGTCTGAAAAAGGCACCAGTAACGGAGCCGTATCTGACAAAGACGGCCACTATTCGATTAAGGTAAAAGACGCGAACAGTATCCTTGTATTCTCTTTTATCGGCTACCTGGCGAAGGAAGTAAAAGCCGGCGCATTGTCTGTTATTGACGTAAAACTGGAGACACTATCTAAAAATCTGAACGAGACGGTAGTGGTAGGATATGGCACCCAGAAAAAGAAAGAGCTGACCAATGCGGTGGTGCAGATATCCGGCGCCGATATTAAGAAATCGACAGCGGTTTCCATGTCCAACTCCCTGTCGGGTAAACTCGCCGGGGTATTCATTAACCAGCGAAGCGCAGCTCCCGGTTTTGATGATGCGGAAATACTGGTACGCGGTCCTAAAACTTACCGCAACAGTTCTGCATTGATCGTAATTGATGGTGTAGCCAACGCCGATCCGGATGGATTAAACCGCCTCGATCCAAACGATATTGAATCTATATCCGTACTGAAAGATGCTTCTGCTGCCGTTTACGGGGCACAATCCGCAGGTGGTGTTATACTCGTTACCACCAAACGGGGAAAAAGTGGTAAACCAACTTTCGATTTCTCCACTACCCATTCTTATCAGTCGCCCACGATGAGAGTAAAATCGGCCGATGTTTTTGAATACATGAATGTGCTCAACGAGAGAAGAGCGCTGGAAGGCACCCCTCCGGATTTTCCGGACGAAACAATCAACGCCTTTAAAAATGGTACGAGAAGACCGGAAGATTGGTACAAGGCGCTGGTAGCACCGCCGGCAAAACAATCAAGACAGTCGCTTACCATGAGAGGCGGATCAGACAAGGTGAGATATTTCCTGTCGGCCGGAACAGCAGGTCAGGGCGGCATTCTCCGGGGTGACGACAAAACAAAACTGAGGCAGTATAACGTAAGAAGTAACGTGGATGTTTCCGTAACAGACGACCTGGAAGTAGGACTCGATCTTGCCTACAGGGAAAAAAACACACAGACCCCACAGGGTGGTTCAGGAGAAATAGCTGCCTTCGCTAATACCAGCCCGTTACAGGAAGCCTATATTGGCGGCGACTATCGCTATCCCGGTGAAGGATGGTCCCAGTTAAATCCGGCGGCAAGATTGCTCAGCCCGGGATACCGGCGATACAAAGCGGAAGTTACCAACGGTACCATCCGTTTCAAATACAACATACCTTTCTTAAAAGGCTTATCCCTGGATGGTTTTGCCTCTGTTGTCAAAACCCTGAACTATGATAAAACTTTCAACTACACCTGGTTTTACTATGAAAGAGGTGTAAACCCGGGGGAAATTGTAAAGAAAACATCAAGATCAGTAGAAGATATAGGGCTAAGAGAGGATTTCAGACAAAGCCAGTCTGTGACCGGCAACTTAAAACTTTCCTATAGCACCATCATCAAAGACCATAAAATAAATGCCTTTGTTTCCTATGAGCAAATGGCGTACAAAGATCACTTTTTCTGGACCAGCCGTTTGGGTTATGCCTCTCCGCTGATCGACCAGATTTCTGCAGGAAGTACTGACCGGCAAAACTGGAACAACGATGGTGGTGCTACCGAAGCCGCACGCCGCAATTATTTTGGCCGTGTGAGCTATGAATACAAAGGCAAGTATATGCTCGGTTTCAGCGCACGATATGATGGATCAACAATTTTTCCGAAAGAAAGCCGGTTTGGATTTTTCCCGCAGGCCTCGGCAGGTTGGGTACTCAGCCAGGAATCCTTTATACCTAAGAACATATTCAGTAACCTGAAAATAAGAGCCTCCTGGGGACAGCTGGGTAACGACCGGGTAGATCCCTTCCAATACATGGGCGCCTATGGTTATGCACCAGGCTGGGTGGTGAACGGATCAGACGCACAAGGTATAGCACCTACACGGACGCCTAATCCACGTATTACCTGGGAAGTGAGTGAAACAACGGACCTTGGTTTGGAAACAGGATTCTTAAACAACCGGTTAACTTTTGAGTTCGATGTTTACAACACAGAAACATCGCATATCCTGGGTAAAAGACAGGCATCCATTCCGGGATATACCGGTTTGTCCTTACCGGATGAGAACATCGGTAAAATGAACAGCAAGGGATTTGACGTGCAGGCCGGTTACAGGCAGAACTTTGGCCGACTGGGTTTCAGAGTCAATGGTAACGTTTCCTACAGCAAAAATAAGATCATCTTTTTTGATGAAACACCACAGGCCCAACCCTATCAGAAATTGGAAGGCAACCCGCTCGGTTCCATACTGGTGTACAAGGCCATCGGTATTTACAGGTCAGAAAGCGATATTAGTAAATATCCCAGCTATGCCGATGCACGTACCGGAGGGCTGATATTTGCCGATCTGAATAATGATGGTAAAATTGATGTGAACGACCAATACAGATATGATGCCACCGCTTTTCCAAAAACACAGTTTGGTTTGACGATCGGATTTGATTATGGCAATTTTGATCTGACGGTTTTATTGCAGGGACAAACCGGCGCGAAATGGAGATTAAGCAACGGCTTTAATTCCGGCGCCGGAGGAAACGGCCTGGAATACGTAGCGCTGAACTCCTACTCATTAAAGAATACGAATGCAGTACTCCCAATGATTGCTCCCAACGGTGTGGCTGCATCAGATGCCGATTTCTACTACCACAAAGCTGTGTGGGCACGCTTAAAGTCGGCCGAGCTGGGATACAACCTTCCTAAAAACATATTGCAAAAAGCTAAAATAGCCGGTCTGCGTGTATATGTATCCGGTGAAAACATATTTATGCTGTTCAATAACCTGAAGAAATACGGCGCAGGCGATCCTGAATTTGTACTTGGTAACGGTGGCGGTTACCCCAACATGAGAAACCTGAGCTTCGGAGCTAATCTTACTTTCTAAAAATTAATTATGAAATCGTTGAAATTCTTACATAAACAGGCTGCGAAAATTTCAATCATCCTCCTTGCCGGCGTAGCTGTGAATACTATTTCGTGCAACAGGGATCTGTTGGATAAAAAGCCTTTGGACAAACTCACCGATGATGCGGTTTTCTCTGATGCCACCTTTCTCCAGAACTATGTGTATGGCGTATACAATGGCATGAAACCCATCTGGTATCCGGGTACCGGTGGATTTGAAACATTGACGGATGTTGCCGTTTCCCAGCCCGAAACACATGACAAGGCTGCCGGCATCCGTCAATATCTTGAAGGAACCATTTCTGCTGATAATATCAATGATCTGACCGGCATCTGGAATGAGGAATACGGATATATCAGGAAAGCAAATGTGTTCTTTGAGAAAACAGCCACCTCCGCTATTGATGCCACGAAGCTGGATCCCATGAAAGGAGAAATGCATTTCTTACGGGCATGGATGTATTTTGAACTCACAAAAACATTTGGCGGTGTGCCCATCATCACTAAAAGCTACAACCTGGATGACACGAATTTTGATGTGCCCAGGAATACATATGATGAGTGTACAAAATTTATCCTGGATGAATGTGAGCAGGCCATCACCCTGTTAAAAGATGTAGCGCCTGCCGGCGGAAAAATCACCAAGGCTGCCGCCATGGCTTTCAAAGCAAGGGTGCTGTTGTATATGGCCAGTCCGCTTAATAATCCATCTAACGACAGAGCCAAATGGCAGGCTGCAGAAGCCGCTACCAAAGCAGTTCTTGACTTAAGCTTCACCCTGCATCCTACGCATGATGACCTGTTTACCAGGCCGCTGAAAACGGATGAAATCATCCTGGGTAAATCTTTTACACCCGGCACCAGGGTGCCTGACTGGGGTTTTAACTACGACTATTGGCCCAGCGGATTTGATGCCCGTCAGCGCATCATGCCTACACAAACATTTGTGAATATGTTCCAGATGACAAACGGGCAATATCCTTATTTAGCTGATGGCGTAACCGTAAACCCCGCTTCCGGATACGATCCGCAGCAACCCAATAAAAACAGGGATCCCAGGTACTACAGCGATATCATTTATCCGGGCGCTGGTCCGTTTACCATCAATGATGGCGCGAAGAGTACCGTGAGAACCTATGAATACTGGGAAGATGCCAATCCGAATCCGGACAACGCAGCTCCTTATGCCAATCCGCATAAGGTAGATCCTAAAAACGGGCAAAACCTGTATGACTTTGGCCGCGACTCCAAAACCTATTGGGTAAAGGGTTTGACGCCTTTCCACTGGAGAGTGCAAACAGGTTATACTTTCAGAAGACTCTGTGATTTCAATGGTCCACGCGCCAGCTTTGATTACGATTACAGCCAGGCAATTGTTTTCCTGCGGTTGGCGGAGTTTTATCTCAACTATGCAGAAATTCAGATGGCCCTCGGTAACGAAGCGCTGGCAAGGGAATACATCAATAAGGTGAGAAAAAGACCCTCTGTTAACATGCCGGATATTACCAGCACAGGCGCAGCCCTGGTTAAAGAATACCGCAACGAACGGGCTATTGAATTACACCTGGAAGATCATCGCTTTTTTGACCTGATGCGTTGGAAAGCTGCTCCCGGAAATATTGATATTCCTATCCGTGGGTTAACCAGCGTAAAAATGGATTGGACCGGCACTCAGGCTAGTGATCTGTTAGGCACGCTTTCGTATGCCTATGGCGTAATTGCGACAGCGGAAGTAAGAAAACCATGGAAAGGCGATTACTATTACCTGTTGCCTATTCCAAGAGAAGAGATAAAGAAGAGTCATAATGCTATAAAACAGAATCCCGGCTTTGAGTGATTACCCGGAGGGATCATTCATTCCAACTAAAAAGAAAAGGGCTGACCACAACAGGTCAGCCCTTTTCTTTTTAGTTACCGTACTTTACCTGGCAGGCTTTCACTATGTCAATCTGCTTATCAATCGACTCAGTTGGCTGCCCTGATTTAATCTCATTCGCCCTTATTTCATTGCCAATTTCCAGCGCCTTTTCCCAATGATAATTTCTCCAGAGAATATAAAAGTAGGTGTGCAGGTAACGGGGATCACGGTTCCGCTGCAACAGTTCTTCCATCCATTGAATACCCGCGTAACCTTTATCCCGTCCCCCGGTCCAGTTACCTAACATACTGCTCAGCGACAATACATAGGCATCATTCTTTTTACCATATTGGGATAAGAAGGCGGTCCCTCTTCTCATATATTCGTTGATATCATCTTTGCCGGCGCATAAGAGAAATGGTAAATAGGGCGATAAGCCTAAAATGTATAGATTTCATCTTTATTTTTTTACAGGTGATGTTTTTTGCAACTGCTTATCTATAAAGACCCCCTTTCCCGGTGAGGGGGGTGGTTGGCACAAAAAAAAGCTGACCAACAGCCTAAAAAGACTCCTGGTCAGCTCCTGATAAGACGCAGTTATTTATTGCTTTAAATGCTCAAACATCTTGATGGCGGTGTATAAAACACCAGCTTCTCCTCTGAAAGTGCCGGAGCCTCTTGGTTTGTTGTCAACAGAATACCACTCGTAAAAGCCGTTATTGTCTTTCACACGTTTTACCATGGGCAGTATTTGTTCATACGCTTCTTTCACATATCCATATTTAATCAGCTGCTGAATCATTCTGCCGCCAAACCAGGTCCAGTCGCCACCATTCTGATAGCTATATACCGGGTTCATGATCTTATTGGCAAAATATCCGTCCGGATACGGTGGATACACTGTTAGTCCGATGGAAGGCGCACCGGCTTGTTTTACCCTTCTCACCATTTCATCCAGGGATAGTTTCACTTCCTGTTTGCTCAACAGACCGGCTTCAATCGCCACTGTGGTACCTCCGAAATAGTAAATGTCATTCTCCTTAAAATCGGCCGGGAAAGGCGAGCCTTTAAGATAGATGTGCGGAATAAATTTTTGTTTGGATTTATCCCACAAATATTTTCTGCAGTTTGCCGCTACTTTGTTTTTGATACCGGTCCATTTCTGACGGGTGGCAGGCAGTATCTCCATCATGTTATTCATCGCTACAATGAACATGGCGTTGTCGTAAATATCAATAGCAGGATGCGTATTTTCATCCAGGTCTACGCCCCATCCATGTTCGGGTTGCACATCACCCCAATCGGCCGTGGTAGCCCCGGTAATGAGTCCGTATTTACTGTTGAATTTATTTTTCATGAGAAAATCCATGGAATATTCCAGTCGTTCTGCTACCGTCTTATCCCCGATTTTCTCCTGTAAAATAGTCTTGTCGCCGGTTAGCTGGATGTATTTATACACCGCTTGCACCAGTGAACTTTCCTGGTCTGTTTCCACGGTGTTTTTATGACCGGCATAACGCGGTTCCAGCTTGGAGTAGCTAAAATCTGTTTCTCCCTTGGCAATTTTTTCTGCGGGGGTAAATCCGTCAATAATATTTCCATCGTCGCCTTGCATCCGGAAGAATACCAGGAGATTTTCTTTTAACACCTCCGGCTTATTTACTTTGGCCGCCAGTTCAATAAAGGTATTGTAGTCCCTGATCCAAACTTCGCGATACCCGTCTCCCGCGTTGAATCCCGCCTTCATTACTTCCAGCGCTTTTTCTTCCACGAAGGGGAAATATTCCTTTGCTTTTTTCTCTGCAGACGCATAGTCTGCTGTGTGTTTCACCTGAGCTGTTCCTGCGGAAGCAAAAAGTACCAGGCCACATACCCATGAAGATCTCATTTTCATCCTGTATCAATTGATTTTTAACCCTCCCGTGCCCATTTTGGGCAATAAGAGAATATGTTCATATGTATAAACATACTATTTTTCCAGGTGATAGCAAATTTTTCCTTAACAATATACCTTTTTGTCCTTGTATTTCTCAGAAGTGAAATGACATTCCTATGTTAACGGAGTAGTCGGCAAAAGCAGCGTCACCTTGTTTGTATACCCCTGTGGCCTGCGTTTGCAGCTTATCGGCATAGCTCTGAGTGCGGTCGCGTTTTAATGCCACCGGCACTGTTGCAAAAAGGGCCAGGTGCTCAAACCTGTAACTCAGCCCCGGTTCCACAGAAACAACATAGCCCGGCCGGCGAAAACCGCTGCTTCCGCCGATAAGGTCCTTTGCAGGCACACATTCCCGGCGAACTCCCGCCGAAACAGTCAGGTGCTCCAGTGAATAGTTTGCGCCTAAACGCACCATATACTGATCGGGCACGCTCATCACCGCCGTGCCATACTGTATGGCGCTGGCTGATGTGGTACCGCCTCTTGCAGTAGATACGCCATTTTGCTCCCTTGGATTAAACAGGTAATAAAAGCTTCCATACACGCTAAACCGTTTGGAAAAATTGTAATATCCGTTCAGCTCCGTTGTAAACCCGGTACCGCCGTCACCCAGCTGTATAGACTGATCCACCGGGCCAAGGATTTTCGTAGTATCATTTTTAACAAAATAATCCTGGAACCGGTAATCGCCGGTAGGCAGTTTAAGTCCCAGTCCTGCCTGTATATTTCCTTTCGTGGACCTGGCCGGGTTTAATAACCAGCGGTACACCGCAAAACGAATGTCGCCGATACCAAATGAATGTGTTTTCTGGCGTGCATCAGGACTTTTACTGGTATTACCGCCGTGTTCATACAGTGATGACCTGGTATTGGCCAGAACGGGCACATTGAACGCCAGCGACCAGCGGTTGTTCAACACGCGCACCAGTGATAAATCCAGTGTATGCTGCCAGTTGATAACTTCCGTATGTTTTTCCAGCCGCTCTTTTTGTTCTTCCGTTCCTACAAAATGACGAAAAGATCTGAAATACCGGTATACCATATTCATCTGCCATCCCTTTTCCATTTCCGCCTGTGGCTTCATGCACACTGTGCCTGTGCTGCGGATGGCCACGCAACCCTGGGCCTTTACCGATTGTTGCCATAAAAACAGGGAGGCGCCCAGCAAGGCTGCTCTCAAGCTCAGAGAAGTAAATTTCAGCATAACGTGTTCGCTTTAATAATTTTTGATGTTTGCGTTTGGTTGATATATCAGGGACTAACCCGGTCGAATAACGAAAGCCCGGATTCTTTCATAACAGTACTCAAATTACCAGGTAAGTTAATTCATTTATCAATATGTTCATACATTTGAACATACTATTTTTTTACAGGGGAAAAATGGGTAAGAATGGGAAATAACGGGTTATAAACAAAAAAAGTACCTGGCAAACCCGCCAGGTACTTTAAATAGTTATCCTCACCACTATCAGATAGCTGTCACTTTAAGAACAACGCTCGTGCGCCTTGCACTTGCCTCAGGATTGAAACCTATTGTCATCAGGAAATCGCCCGAATAGGTTTGCATGCTGTTTACCGGCGATTTGGTTCCGGGGTAGAGATTCACCTCTTCGATCCTGTATTGTTTGTTTGGATCGAGTCCTTTCATTTTTATCGGCAAACTGATAGTGGTAGTAAATTTCGTAGCTACGTAGTAGTTAAATACTACCGCCTCCAGTTTACCCGGTTTTACATAAGCAATGGAAGCTACCTTGTTGCTGTACGGGTCTTGCAGCCGGTATTGATCGCCATGCCATACCAGGTGTTTAATGGTGCTGTAAAGCTTCACCGATTGCTGGCAGAAAGCAAGATCATTCGGTGTGAGTTCATGTACTTTCAGATCAAAGCCCAGTTTGCCCATCATGGCTACATCTGTTCTGAATTTGATGGGCTGTGTTCCCATTTCCGTTACGTGGTTATCTACCGCCAGCGAAGGGAAATAGTAGGAATACTCCCACTGGATAAAGATCCTGTCGAATGCATTGGTATTATCACTAGGCCAGAATTCCGTAAAATACTGCAGTGATTTATAGTCAACCCTGGAGCCGCCACCGGCACAAAGCATCATCGGTACATCGGGATGAAGCTTCCTGAGTCTTTCCAGTACGTTGTTCAGCCCGCGGACATAATTGATATAAAAATGATCCTGCTGATTTTTCAGATATGGAGAGAAGGCATTATAGATAAGCGAATTGCAGTCCCATTTTATAAAAGCCAGCTGCGGTACTTCTTTGAACAGGTTCTCCACGGTATTATAAACGAATTCCTGCACAGCGGGGTTGCAAAGATCAAGCACCAGCTGGTTGCGCATATAATATTCCTTTCTTCCCGGCTCTCTTAATACCCAGTCGGGATGCTGTTCATATAATTCGCTTTTGGGATTCACCATTTCCGGTTCTATCCAGAGACCGAGTTGTACTCCTTTATCTGTGGCCTCTTTGCCCAGCGCTGAAATACCATTCCTGAGCTTTGCCCGGTTGGCCTGCCAATCGCCGAGTCCTGAGGTGGCGCCATTGCGGGGATATTTATTTCCGAACCAGCCGTCATCCAGCAGAAATACATCAACACCCAATTTTTTGGTATCGTCCAGCAGCCCGGATAATTTCTGATCGTCGAAATCAAAATAGGTAGTTTCCCAGTTGTTGAGCAGCGTGAGACGTTCACCGTTGCCGTTGCGTAAACGGTAATCCCGCGCCCAGCACTGCATATTGCGGCTGGCCAGGCCTTTACCTGCTGTTGACAGGGTATATACAAACCTGGGGGTGGTAAATACCTCGCCTGGCTGCAGCGTATAGGCGGAGGCGTAGTTATTGATACCTGCCGTGATGCGCAGATAATATTCATCAAAGGTTTCGAAATCGAGCCGGAAATTACCATTCCATTCCAATGATCCGGCCAATACTGTTCCGTCGTCTTCTGTGGCCTTGTTATCAATACTTACCATGAAAGAAGATGAATGAAGCAGGTTGTTACGGGTGCCTAGTTTTGAATCTATGGTTCTGATCCCATGAAGTAGTTCCTGTTCTTCGGAATACATCTCCCTTCCCCAGCCACTGTAGTGATTTTTCAGGTAGAACTGTCTTCCGCCTAACGTAAGACTGGCAGACGCAAATTTATTGAGCACTACCGGTTTTTTCTGACGATGGGAGATCTCTGTCCACTGCTCTATTACATCATTGGCTTCGTAGGTGTGATAAAAAAGTTTTACCTGCAGGTTGTACTGTTTGTCTTCCAGTAGTATTTCCGTGAGCGTTTGATCAACGTCTATCCTGCTTATTTTGTTAGACACATAATGGAGTACCACCGATTTATCGCCATTGCCCTGTGTTACGGCCAGGGCGGGTTCCAGCAGGTTCACCGATCCGGCGGTGGCGTAGGCTTCCCGCCTGTTGTAGAGGTCATCATTACCCGGTTTGAATTTATCCAGAGGCCTGATTTTCGTATACTCGTCCGGTTTATCTAATTTTTTACCAAAGTAGGCTACTACCAGGTTACTGTCGGCATCCTTTTCCAGCGACAGCGCCAGGTTTTTGGTTGAGATAAGGATCTGTTCCTGGGCATTTACAACCTGGCATGCGGTTAACACTGCCAGTAAGCTCCATATAATTTTTTTCATAGCGATGATAAGTAAACTCGCCGGCAAAAGTAGTAAATAGAAACTTGCTGTATCAATTATACGACCTGCGCAGTAGACTATTCAAAATTATGAAACTGCAGCTAGTTGATTTTCAAATAGATAAAAGATATTTCAAGAGAAAAGATTTGTTGGTGCACCAGGCGTTTGGACTGGACGGGGATTTTATTCATCTCCCGGACATTATACTCCCTGGTCAAGAAATATGGACATTTTCACCCCCTGTTAATCTATTCATCAGGTTACATTTGTTACGCGTTGCATAGATATTTAGTAATGGTATTACGATATTGTGTCGAAAAATGTGATAATAGTTCACTGAACACCCCTGCGGATGTCTATCTGCGGGATAACCTTTCACACCACATCAGGATCACGTTTTCTTCTAAAAAAGGCAAATAACACAATAAACAGGTACTTTGTTATTTCATAGGTTCCAATGCTATTCCTGCGCCGAAAAGATGCGCCAACGTCAGCCGCAGTGAGACGAATCACATAATGTTTCCTGGGATATCATAAACGCCGTCGGGGACTGGCCGAAAACTTTTCTGAATTCCCTGCTGAAATATTTCCGGTCGTTAAATCCCACTGCCCAGGCTACTTCCGAAACATTCCACTGCCTGCTTGCAAGCAGGGACGCTGCCCGTTTTAAACGAAGCGATTTCATCAACTCTCCTATCGTCATCCCGCCATACATGCTAAATTTCTTATACAGGGCAGACCTGCTTACTCCTACTACCTTGCATACTTCGGATATTCCGAAAGGCGACAGATGCATATTCTCTTCAATGGCTGTTACCATTCGTTCCATAAAATCCGGTCGACCAGTATTTAATCGTAAGCTGGTAGCGAAAGCAGGTACTTTGCCCGCCGAACGATAACTAAACGTCTTTCGCAACCGGAAAATATTATGGATGCACAATTCCAACATGTTTTCCGTCAATGGCCAACTCAATGACACATCGGCATCCGTTTCGACCAATAAACGATTCGATAACAGCATTACCGGTATATGCCGGGTTCGTTGATCGGTTTTGAGCAGCCGGCAAAAAACGTCATCCATACCAGGAATAGCTGCATCAAGAATGATTAGGTCGGGCCCTTCTCTCAATACCGTGCGCCAGCCATATATCTCATTCCTTTCTTCCAGTTTAATAAAACGCTCAGAAAGACAGGCACTAACGCTGGCCCGCATTTCATGGCTTCCGATGATCAGAATTTTACTCGCTTCCATAATTCTATACAACTACATAGCCCCACCCCAGGCGGGGCCGTCTCTAATAATTGACAATAAAAAAGAAAAAGTCCTGTTTACACCGTTTTGCGTTTGTCAACCCAGCTTAGGTATATGACGAAGAATCAGGGCATTACTACTACTCTTATTTTTTCCAGGTATAAATTTCCGTTTCATGGCCATGATCCGCTCCCGGTTAGCATTAGCCTGATGTATAACAATTCCGGTCGGTGTATTTTCCATCTCCCCTATAATTGAGAAATGCCCGCAGATGAAACATCCGCAGGCTTTTTGCTATTCTCTATGCACATCATAAATACTAAAATCAGCACCAGCCACTTAATCCTTTAAATAAAAATATTATGTTTCTCATTGATGAAAGGGGCAAAATCTTCTTTATTTGGGGCAATCGAATATAAACGTTCTTCCCCCCTCTTTTACCAAAACTGTTCTTTCTTTGCAGCATACCTTCAAGGTATAGGATTATGCGATTCGATAAGAGAGGCTATCAGTCTAAAGCCCGCAGATATCTATCTGCGGGCCTTTTTTAAAAGCGTCTATTCCATTCCGGCAATGGAATTTTTTCATCCATTGGCGTAGGAGTATTCGATGGGATCTTTGACAGTTTTCAGCAGATATAATTTTCTAAAAACCGTGGTGTGTAAAAACAGAATAGTAGCGGGTGCAAAAGCGGGAAACCAAACAAACGGGAACACGGCCATTTCGCGGAGGTTGCCATTGGCACCAATAATAACGGCGATGGTAAGCAGGTTAACGATGTCCAGTATACCGAAAATGTTCCAGGCGTATACCGCAGTTTTCCATCCCGGCTTCTTTTTTGCCACCATTCTGGCCACCGGCAGCGCCAGCACTGCAGTAATGAGGTCTCCCAGGTCGGCTGAAAAAGCAAATTTGTCCGGCAACAAATGATAGCCATAAAGCAGGATAAAAAACATACCGAGCACGCGGAACACATGTACCGCAATGAGAGATTCCAATGTAATGGACCGGAGCAAGGTTTTAAATAATGGCGTGTTCCCGATAAAGCCAAAGAGGATGACCATTAGCGGTAAAGCCGCCCACACCACTACTTTAGGTGGTACGCTGTCAACGTTGAACACTCCTTTTAAGGCGAACACCGAAACATACGCCAGATAAGCAACATAAAAAGCAAATACACCGATCTGGATATTCCTTGCTTTCTGTAAGGTCATACCAGCATTAAGCGCCGCCTGTTTTATTGGCCTGGTCAGGAAGGCAATGGAGTAAAGAAAAGTAGCAATAAATAGTACGATGGCCCAAAGCGGCATGGCCGAAATATGATATTCCATTTGATCTGTCATTTAGTAACAAGACAAAGGAAGATCAAATCTCTCAGCATATACTTAGCAAATGGCAAGAAATCAGCCGCCGGCATTTTTCTTTGTAAACTCCTTTCTTATCCGGCTTAAGGAGGTATCCGTAATGCCGAGGTAGGTAGCAATATATTTTAGCGGAACGTCCTGGAAAATTTCCGGGCTCGAACTGATCAGATGACTATATCGTTGTTCAGCTGTTTCCTGTAACATCGATAACATCCTTTCTTTCAGGATGCTATATTGATTTACGATGTTCAATCGTCCGAATTCGCGAAACTCCGGGATGGTATGGAAACTCGCCTGCATATCTTCGTAGGTGATATACCATGTTTCACAATCGGTGACTGCCTGGAGATGTTCTCTTGCAGGGCTTCTCCTGAAGAAGGAGAGTAAATCCGTGGCAAAATTATTCTTTGCGTAAAACGCGGTGGTCACCTCATTCCCTTCAACATCATAAGTATAGGATCTGACAATGCCTTTCTCTATGAAATGAGATTCGTTACATATCTTTCCTTCCTTCAGCACATATTCATTTCTTCCAACCTTCAACGGCATAAACTTCGCCGCCAGTTGTTCGGCCTTGGGCCGGCTCATTGGTAGCACCTGTTGTACAAACTGAAGTAAGTTGTCTTTATTCATTGATTGATTTGTATGTTATAGGTACCCGATATCGCCGGTAAAAGATAGTAAATTTAGGCCAATATCGTTTAGCAGCAACTCATTGATGAATTTGCTTCAAATAAGGTTTTGTAGACATTTTGGGACACTATGTGTGGCAGGCCGCCGGGTAGCACCCGAAAGGCCTGTCGCTCTATCGCTGCATGTATTTTTCCTCTCCCTTACCAGGCAATAAGTACAACGTGTTTACGTCTATTAACAAAGCATCGGCATAAATTTTACATCAGGTACTGATAGGACTTAAATTTTATGCTATGAAAAATTCGTTACTCAGGGTCGTCATTGAGACGCCCAAAGGAAGCACCGAAAAGTATGATTACGACAAGAATTCCGGGCATTATATGCTCAGCAAAATTCTCCCGGCAGGAATGATCTTCCCATATGATTTTGGATTTATCCCCAAAACAAGAGGGGAAGACGGCGACCCCTTAGATATTATTATTCTTTCAGAATTCAAAAGTTTTCCGGGGTGTATGATGGATTGTCGCCTTCTCGGCGGTATAAAAGCGGAGCAGGGAAAAGCTGGTAAAAAACTGGTTCGTAATGACAGGTACCTGGGGGTTCCCGCATCTTCAAGAAGCTACAAAGATACCAGGGCAATTAATGATATAGGGAAGTCCATGCTCATGGAACTGGAAGACTTTTTTATTAATTATAACAAGGCTGAAGAAAAGATTTTTAAAGTTTTAGGGCTTTTAAATATCCCTGATGCTGAAAAACAAATCAAGCTTAAAAAATGAGTACCATAGCATACCTTTTTGGTCAGGGAGAACATTTGACTATTTTTCAGATGGCTTCCCGCTCACTCGTCATGTTTTTCATTACGCTGATACTTATCAGACTTGGCGGGATGCGTATCTTTGGAAAAAAATCGCCATTTGACACCATCATTGTGATCATGTTGGGCGCTGTGCTTGCAAGGGGAATTGTAGGGGCATCCCCGTTTTTTGCTACAGTTGCTGCTGCTATTGTAATGATCATCGTGGACAGAGTACTTGCCTGGCTATCATTGAAATCAGGTAAAATAGCCCGCATAACAAAAGGAGCGCCGCTTTTACTATATAAAGACGGGGAATTTATCTGGCCAAATATGACGACAGCCTCTTTAAGCAAAAATGATTTGCTGGAAAGTTTACGCCTTGAAACCAACAGCAGCTCTTTGGCATCTGTAGACACAGCGCTGATGGAAACCAATGGAAGAATCAGCTTTGTGCTTAAAGAGAAAAAACAGTGATAAACAACGAATGATTGCGTTCTATACAACTGTTGGTTGTTAACAGTAATTGCAAGTTGTGTCATTACAACTAATCCGTTCTACTTTTTGTTGATTCCGGAAATGAAGCGGCATATCTTCGCAGTATCGAAAAAAGACATGATCTATGGATACTAAGATAATAGGCAGCAAAATAGCCCAGGCAAGAAAGGCAAAGGGGATGTCTCAGGCGCGGCTTGCACAGCAGTTATTTATTAGCCCCCAGGCGGTTGGAAAATGGGAACGGGGAGAATCAATGCCGGACATCACTACTTTCAGCCGGCTTGGGGAGATGCTGGGTGTGGATCTTAACTATTTTTCGGAAAGCGCACCATCTGCAGCCGATGAACCCGTTGAATCCGCTGTTATGCCACCGATAGAGGAAGCCGGTAATTTCTCACGTTCAACAGAGCGGCAGATACCCATAGACCTCACTGCGATCGATCTGCAAGGGAGCGACTTCGCCGGCGTTATTTTACACAAAGGAAAATTCAAGGTGAGCGCTTTACGGGGAGCTAACTTTGCCGGCGCGGATTTAACCGGTAGTTCATTTGATACCCTGGATGCACAGGAGGCCAATTTTGATGGTGCGGATCTAACGGACTGTAACTTTTCTATCACTGACCTTACCGGTGCAAGCTTCCATAAATCCATTCTTGTACACACCACGCTGAAGATGTCGGGCCAAGGGGCGAAGTTCAGAGATGTAACGCTGACAGATGTTAATCTCACTAAGGCCGATCTTCAAAAAACAATTTTTGAAAACTGCTCTTTTAACGGGGTTGATTTCAGTTATTGCGACTTGCAGGGACTCTGCTTTGACGGGCTGACCTTCATCGGTGTCAGGTTCGACAAGTGCGCCATGAAAAACGTTTCGTTTAGAGGCGCCACACTCCGGAACGTATCGTTCACTGTTCCTTTTTCGTTGACAAATAAATCGCATCTCGCCATGAAAACCATCTGTTTTCATGGAGCAACGATGGATAAGCTTACCTACGCCGGGCTTAAAGGATTACGTGTTATTGATCTTTCAAAGGTGACCGTTATATAATACTCAGCTACTCCCCTGTCTGTATACTAATATTCATTTCTTTAACATAGTTACTGGGAGAAAGCTGCGTGATCTTTTTAAAGTTGCGGTTAAAGCTTGTTTTGGAATTGAACCCGCACTCAAAAGCCAGCGACAGCAGCGTATATTGCTGGCTGTCCGGTTTCAAGAGCAGCTGTTTAAAAGCTTCTACCCGCAGGGTATTGATATAGTCGTAAAAGCTTTTCTCTTCTTTTGAATTGATAACCTGGGAGGTGTTTTTTGCCAGGAGCGTTTGTTAAAAGTAAGGAGACGCAGCGCCTCCGGATATACCGGGTGTCATTGAATATTTTTTTTTGCAACAATGTGTCATTTTTAAAAACCATATACTATATTTGCAACATGCAGTTACTATCAAGAGTACATATACGCCGCACCCTATCCATCCTGGCGATGGTGCTGCTTATATTTGTACAAATGGTGAAAGTACTGCACAAACACCATCACTACGAAATTGCATGGCATGACAATACCGGCCATCACCTGCAGCCATCTCACGATTGTGCCATTTGTGATTATCATCTGTTAAAAGATGCAGTGCTGCCCGGCAATATCAGTTTACCTAAAATACTATCCACTACTTATAGCTACCTTACATTCCAGACCACCGGTCAATTCAACGGTGAGATACAAATCTCTGCCGGCCGGGATCCCCCAAGCGTATAGCCTCGTCTCAGTCACCTTGTTTCCTCTTATTTACTGACTTCCATTTGTGAAAGCTATGCTTCAAGCATCTGCGCTGACGATGAATTTCGGCCAGCACACCGCGCTGCATTCATTGGATCTTACCGTGAACCGGGGAGAGATCTATTGCCTGCTCGGACCTAATGGCGCCGGCAAAACTACTACTATCAATTGCTTTCTCGGCTTAATTTCTCCCAGCAGCGGATACGCGCTGGTAAACAAAATTACCGTTGCCCTGCAACCCGAAAAAGCCCGCAGGCACATCGCTTACATTCCTGAAACCGTCATGCTTTATCCATACCTCAGTGGACTGGAAAACCTGGCTTTCTTCCATGAATTAACAGGCCAGCCATTGCACACTGACCAATACAGGCAATTACTGTTGCATGCAGGCCTGCAGGAACAAGCGATACCACGGCCTGTAAAAACATACTCCAAGGGAATGCGCCAGAAAGTAGGCATCGCAATTGCCACAGCAAAAAATGCAGGAGCATTACTGCTTGATGAACCAACATCCGGCCTTGACCCAAAGGCCAGCAAGGAATTCTCTGCATTGCTGAAGGGCTTCTCTGAGCAGGACAGGGCGGTACTGATGGCCACACACGACATCTACCACGCGCTGGAAGTGGCTTCCCGTATAGGGATCATGTGCGGAGGCAAACTTGTTGCTGAGGTGAACCCATCCGGCATGGACCATTACGTGCTGGAGCATATGTACATGGAGTATATAGACAGCTCAACCAACTAACACAACAGTCACATGTATTCTGTTATTGCCATAAAAGAATGGCGTATGATGCTGCGCAGCCATACGTTAACGACCGCTATGTTTTCGGCAGCACTGCTCCTGTTGATAGCATTCGTGGGCGCGTTAAAAACCTACCGCACAGAGAACGATCAACGGAATGCCGCCAATAGGCATTTCCGGCATGAGTGGGCACATCAGCATGCCTCCGATGCACATGGCGCCGCACATTTCGGCACCTATATTTTCAAACCACCTACACCACTGAGCCAATTCGACAGAGGCCTCAACAATTTTACAGGCAACAACATGCGTGTGGAAGCCCATATCAGGCATACAATGGCCATACCGCCACTCGGGCCGGCGGATGTGTACCTCAGGTTCGGTGAACTCACTCCGGCAACCGTACTTCAACTATTTTTCCCGCTACTGCTAATCTTTCTTTGCTATAACAGCAACGCACAAGAGATGAACAATGGCACCATACGCCTGATGATAGTTCAGGGAATCTCTCCCCGAAAGCTATTAATGAGTAAGGCCATCCTATTCAGCATACTTGCCTTTACGCTGGTTTTTATCACATTGTTCATTTGTCTCCCACTGATATTTCATTTACCCGTTGATACCGGTCATTACATACTGCTCGCCTGTTACGCGTGCTATTGCTGCATCTTTGTGTTCATCAGCATCAGCATTTCTGCCATTGTAGGAAATCCGAGAAAATCGCTGTTGCTTATTCTCAGCATTTGGTTATGCTGGAACATCTTATTGCCACGCCTGGCAGCGGCAGCCGGCAGCACACGGTACCTTCTGCCTGACATCCAGGCCATGCAAACGGCAATAAATCAGGAATTAAAATCCGGCATTAATGGCGATGATCCCAGGGATAAAAGAATGCATCGCCTTGAGCAGGCAACACTTTCCAAATATCGCGTAAAAGATATCACAATGCTGCCGGTAAACTTCGAAGCCATACGCCTTCAGGCCGAAGAGGATTACGCACAACAAGTGTATGATAAATATGCTGCAGCCGTCGATAGTATTATCAGGAAACAGAATGCGGTTACGCAATACGCAGCTTTCGCAGATCCTTTTCTTGCAATCAGGAGTATTTCTATGGCAATTTGCGGCACCGACTATGAACATCACTTTGCGTTTGATACAGCCGCCAGAAATTATCGCAACGATTTTATCAGGAAACTGAACAACGCTATGCTTATCAATCAACCTATTGATAGCAGTTTTTTTGCCGCCATGCCAGCATTCAAACAGCAATATCCATCGACCACAAGCACCGTGCTCCGTCAGTGGCCTTTTTTACTATCCCTGTTCTTTTGGCTGATTATCAGTATCTCACTTTTAAAACTCAGTGCCCGATATGTGCCATATGCGCAACTCCGCTAACATTCTTCGCCAGGAATGGAGAAGACTTTACCGCGATGGTATACTATCCACCGCCGTGATCATGTACTGCATTGCAGCCACTGTTGCCTTATTCAATGGCCACGCCGCAGTCAATAAACGAATGGCAGCAACAGATATATTACAGCAACGATATTCCGGACAGATACAGGCCCTCCGGGATCAACTGCACGCAGACACCTCCTCCCCCTCCGGAAAGGCTGCCTATATCTCCGCTACCATTCCGATGGTGGCTGACTACAAGTTGCATGCAACCGCTTCATTTCCACCGGGAGGATTGGCGGCATTATCAATTGGCATGAGTGACCTGGCAAGAAACCAATATCCGGTGGCCATAAAAAGTAATTATGTACCGGCAGAAGAACGGATCAGCAATCCGCTGCAATTATTGTCCGGCAGTTTTGATGCTGCATTTCTTATTATATACCTGGCGCCACTCGTTGTAATATGTGCCACTTACAATGTCCTTTCAGCAGACAAAGAACAGGGAATGCTTTCATTATTGATGGTGCAGGGCGGCAACATTATCCGCATCCTCCTGATCCGCATGCTACTAAGCTACCTGCTTATCATGACCGGTATCATCCTGCTCACTGTTCCTTCCTTACTGATGTCACATCCACCATCCCGGCAGGAATGGCTGAAATGGACTGGTATATGCTCCGCATGGACCGCCCTCTGGATGAGCATCATGTGGCTGATCATCAGCCGGAACCGCGGCAATGCAGAAAACCTGTTGCTGGCACTCGCCACCTGGCTGCTGCTGTTAATTGTACTGCCATCTGCCGGCAGACTATACATCAACAACAGCATCACCGATGATACAGCTGCACATGCATCCGTACAAAGAGAAATTGAATGGACAACATGGGATATTCCCAGGTTACAACTACTGGATAGTTTCTACCTGCAATATCCCCAATACAAAAATGCGAAGGCGTACGATACAACCTTAGCAAGCAACCGTAGTGCCATGGCATATTTTTCACTGGTAGATCAGCGTATGGAGCGATTTACCGCTTCGGTGGAACAGCATCGGCTTAATGAGACGAAAGCAATTCAAGCATCGGTCTTCTTTAACCCTGCCGCATACACGCAAATGTTATTAAACAGTATTGCCCGAACTGATGTGGCAGATTATGAGCGCTTCAGGACGGAGATTTACAATTTCCGCCGCCGATGGAAAGATTTTTTTCATGAGATGGAATTCAATGATCGCCGCCTGACCGAAGATACCTACTGTCAGCTACCATCCTTCCGCATGAAGGATGACTTCCGGAACCGGGCTAAATGGCAAGGAGGAATGCGCTATCTCTTAGGACTAACTACTATTTGCATAACAGCAGGCTCCTGGATACTACGCAAAAATTTCTGAAACAATGATTAATTACATGCGCTATAAAAAATGAAAATGAACAAAACCTTACCTGTACTGGCAAGCCTATGCCATCTCACATTGCTCGGTTACGGCCAACAGCAGGGCGACAGCCTGCGCAGGCAACGGCTTCAGGAAATAATAGTCATGGAGAAAAAACAACATCTGAAGGCGGATAGCATGCCATCAGTGCTCCGCCTGGAGGGCAGACTACTGGAAACACCACAAAATATCAGCAGCATTACATCCGAACTTATTCACCAACAGGGCGGACTAGAAATGAAGGATATAGTACGTAATGCCAGTGGCGTGAAGATGGGTTACAACAGCAATGTATTTGACGGATCTGCCGTGATACTGATGCGCGGGTTCAGTGCCCCCACCTATGTAAATGGTATGCCGCAGCGCAGCACTATGGGAGCACTCACCGATGACGCTGCCATTATTGAAAGAGTTGATTTTATAAAGGGACCCGCAGGCTTCCTGTTGTCTGCAGGCGAGCCTGGTGGCAGCATCAACATAACCACCAAAACACCACGGGCACAACCGCTCAGGCAATTTGAGATTACCGGAGGCAGCTTTGGCCTGCTGAGGGCATCCGCAGATTGGGGCAGCGCAGTGAAAGAGAAAGGCTTCTCCTATCGGATCAATGCTGCTTATCAGCAACAGCAAAGCTTCCAGGACTTTATCAAAACACGGAAATATGTGGCCTCTCCTGTGTTGCAATACAACTTTAAACCAGGCACCTGGCTGCTGGCCGAATACGACCTTATCCGCATGACATCCGATGGTGGCAGCAGCGTTACATTGGTAGGTACGGATGCCGATGTGCTGAAAAACCGGATAGGCAATAATTACGGTGCAGACCCGGGGCTACCGCAATCCTATACAGCATCACAAAGCGCAAGAATCATGTTTGTACATCAGCTCAGTAAAAACTGGCGGCTTACCTTGCAATCCAAATACACGGTCACCCCAACAGTAGCATGGTCGCTCATGTCCGATAACTATTCTCCTGTTAACTTCGACAGCACCGGCATTACCCACCGCATGGCGGTATATAACAATATTACCGGAAAAGTAGCCGCCGCTCAAGCATACGTCAATGGTAGTTTTAAAACCGGCCGCAACTTATCGCACCAACTGGTAGCAGGAATGGACTACAACTATAGTAAAGACAACTTCTCCGTGGCATACGGCAAAAAAACCTTTGCGTTCGACCGGAACCATCCACAGTATGGTCTTAACACGGATAGTGCAGCCGATTTAGGAGATCCCACACTCATTCTCCGGGAAAATAACTGGTGGTCAGCATTTGCGTATAATACCACACGGCTGCACGAAAACTGGCTTTTCAATTATGGCGCCCGGTTTACCTGGAACCTACCAGTTACTACCAATGCAAAAACGCCGCTTCGGAATGAAACTGCACTCTCGCCCCGTCTTGGCGTTACACGCCTGTTTGGTCAAAACACAAGTGTGTATGCCATTTATGATCAGTCGTTCATACCCCAGGCAGGGGCCGATTTTGAAGGCAACAACTTTGAACCGCTTCGTGGCAACAATATCGAGGTCGGTGCAAAAAAAGAATGGTTCAAACGCAGGTTATCCACCACAATTGCACTGTACCATATTATTAAGAACAACTTGCTGGTATCAGACCTGGAGCATCCACGGTTCAGACGCCAGATTGGGCAGGCTACCAGTACCGGTATAGAGGCGGACATACTCGGACGGATCACAGACAGGTTGTCCGTATCTGCCAACTACTCCTATACACACGCGATCACCAGCAAAGATGCAAAGAAGGAAAATGAAGGCGCCAGGCTGGCATTTATTCCTGAACAAATGATTAACACCTGGATTCAATATACCATACCGGTAAAAAAAGACGCCAGGGTTACCCTTAGCGCCGGGCACACCACCGTTACCCGAAACGCCACCTACACAAAGGATGTATACCTACCGGGCTATTCCAAGTTTGATGCAGGATTAAGCTGGGATGCAGGTAAATGGTATATACGCATGGTAGCCGACAACCTCGCCAATAAGCGGTATTTCTCCAGCGGAGATATATTGGTTGGCTCTATCCGGCAAGGTGTAAAAAGCTACTACTATACTGAAGGTGCTCCTATTTCTTTCAGGGCATTTGCAGGAATCAGATTTTAACTTATTGCGCAATAGGGGAAAGCCGAAACCCCATAACAGTAGGCACTAACAAATAAAACTCTATTTTTTATGAAACAACAGGAAAACAACATCAAACTGAACATTGACGATCTGAAAATTGAAAGCTTTGTAACAAGCATCGAAAGTGAAATGAACATGCGCCTCGCCGGCGGGTTGGCAGGGCAAAGCCATCCAACTCATACACTGCTCACAGACGACGAAGGCCACCTGTGCACTACCGTTATCTGCTAGTTAAGTGAGAGAACAAAAAGGCTGGCTTCAGATTGAAGCCAGCCTTTCTTATTTTCGCTTTACAAATCCCATTCTCAGCATTTCCTTTAACTGTGCGATACTTGCTTTGACAAGCACTCCCGGATCATGCGTGGAGCCCATTCCGTTTATCATTTCTTTTAGCGTCCTCCCCTCCTGCATTGCCTGAAAAATGGCCGCTGGTAAATCCCCAAGCGGGTAGGATGAAATACCATACTCATGTGCCACCAACAAATAATGATAGCTGCCCGTCGGCAATGCAGCTACATTTGACAAATGCCAGGGCCATGGCGTATGACATAATTGTATATAATCGGCCTGCGCTAAAGGCATGTTGAGTAGTTGCCCGTCACTGAGCTTTAATAATTCTTCCGCATCAGCCAACAATAATTCTTTCTTCCGCAAATGATATAGTAAGCCTTTGTGTTGCCGCCACATATCGGCCTGGTATTTTTCGAAAGTGAAACACTCACGCAATTGCACCATATGATCCGGCGGTATCGCAGCAATATGCTTCCCGATATTATTTTCAAGTGCCTGCATATCGGCACCATCGCAGGATAATCCCTTTTCTTCCAATAGCTTAACTGTATATCCGAAGTGCCTGCAAAATATTAGTCTTTTCACCTCACCCGGTTGATAGAGTGGCCCGGCACTTCCTTTTATTACCGGATGCAGTACGGCATCTTCCCTATATGGACTGAGCGCTGCAAGCAGCATGTAGCCGACACCCGCCAACCCGGAAAACAGCCCACCATCCCCGTTAGCAGCTGGCAGATAATTATTGTAAGTGCCTGTTCTTTCGTAATAGCGGACAGCCTGCAGCGCTATCTGCTGTGCATGGCCCCGTAGTTCAGGCTGGCGCAGTACTTCTGCTGCCTTTAACAGGAAGAAGAAAATGCCGCCATTTCCGCTGCAAAGCGTAAAATCTTCCCGCCTGACAATCGTTGTATCAGCCAGGCATCGCTGTACGGCATACCGGACATGTTGCTCCACCTGGGGCTGTGCACCCGTGTTCAGGGCCAGCAATCTCGCAATACCTATTCCCGCTGCACCATGGGCCCAACTATTTACATTGCTTGTATATTTCCTGAAGCTGGAAATTTCCCATCCATGGATATCTTCCCGGTGGATATGCGTACTGGTGAGACGAAGATCCAACCAATTATTGGTGTCCCTGTCATAGTACTGCATCTCATATTCCAGTGCCTGATAAGCCAGATAGTAAAGTTCTTCGTCCCGGAAGTAACCTGCCGCCTGCATCAGGGCATAGGCAATCCCGGAGGCGCCATGCGAAAAGCCCGTAAGGCAGTCGTAACTCATCTTCACATGTCCCCACTTCAAGCCTTGTGGCGATATTCGCGCATGTTGGATCATGATATCTGTCAACTGCCGGATCATCTTATACACTTCCTTACTTTTCGTGTATGAGTGCAGGTAAGTAAGCAACAGGATGTTGCCCGCATGCCCGCTCAGGAGATCGTCCTGCAGCACTCCGGTCCGGATTCCCTGTGCATACCGCGCTACTAGGTTGCTGGCCTGTTCCAGGTAGTAAGGAGCGGCGGTTACCTCATGCATTTTAATGCAGAGATATACCAACCCGGTAGCCCCGGTGTAAAATGTATAATACGCCGGCACTGTAACGGTGGACTGTTGCAGCAGCTGCTCTGTTGCACGAATACAGATATCACGGTATCCAGGTTCCTGGCAGTATTCGTACATCCGAAGATAAAAAAGGACAATGCCGGTACTTCCGTTGAACAATTCCACCTGCTTTCCTATTCTTTCTGGTGCGAGAAAGGGTTCCAATTGTTTACAGAGGCGGTTCAGCGCTGCGGTTATCTCCCGCTGTTCGTTGTCATTAAGTTGTTGCATAAATATGTTCCAGGCATTTTTCGGTGAGATACATCATAAAAGCCTCATCATAATTGGAAACTCCAATTCGGTTATGTCCCATGTGCAGCAGGCTGCCGGTAATATCCCCTTGTTGCTGCACGGAGAACCCGAACGCCCTGTAGCGTTCAAAAACCTGCCTGGTACCATGAAAAAATCCAATCAGATCATCGCCGGCCCCATCCCTTCCCAATTCTATCCACAGCGATAACGCCGAAGTTCTTAAAGCATCGCCAAATTCATTAAACCGCTGTTCCATCAATTGCACTGCACTCCCCTGATCGCGCAAACGAGGCAACCAGGCAGTAATAAAATTGCGGCAGATGGTCAGCGTCACCAATGGAGGAGCTGATAGCGCATACAACAGTGTAATATTCATTTTCAGTGCCTCCGGTAGCGTTTTAGCAGTATGCCACGTGGGTGATGTGATTTGTTTTAACACATACGCAGAAGAAATTCCAAACTGCTGTTCCGCCAGATGAATACTTCTTTCATCGCCATAGCGTGATATTTCGGGTTGGTAGGAAATATAATGCAATGAGTTATTGTGTGGGGCATCTCCGCCAGCTGCACTGTACGGAGACGGATACCGTAGGAAATAGTCGGCAGCAGCAGTTGCAAGGTATTGCATGATATGCCGGCGATCGCGGGCAACTTTTAACCTCAACCGGACATGCGGACCATTTTCCCAATACCTGATAAAAAAATAAGGACAATCCAGTTTTTCTATCACCGGAGCAACCAGCAGGCGAAGCAACTGGTTATGATCTCCTGTATAAAACAGGTGTGCAGAAATCCATCCGTTTTCCATCATCAGTAATTATACCAGTGTACCATGTGTTCTGTAACATTGCCGGTTGCAGCAGGCGCAGGAAGAGGTTCTTCCAGGTAGATCCATTCAGCTGCACGGGAAATCATTTTTTTAAAAACGGATAACAGTAACGGGCAAACGAAATCTATGTATTGCGGTTTATAGTCATCCCGCAGCAACTTACCACCGTCATTTTTTGCAACGGTACCAGGCTTCAGTATAACAAATACCTGCCCGGGCAAGCCTGTTTCTTTTCGCCATTGATGAAAGCGCAGGAAGTAATCTGCTTCAGTTTCATTAGTTCCTGGCAAAGGTATCCCTGTCCTACGGATCATCCATCCCTGCCTGCGCAGCACCAGTTTCCCAAATGTAATCCGGGGGCGTATGGCGGCGTTGGGGTACATAGCTACATAACGCCTGTCTACTGCTGCAATGAAAGCACGAAACGGTACTCTTGGTTCAGGATTAAAATGCGCCAATAACCTGTAAAAATGAGAACGGTTATAAAAGGACTCCAGGCAAAGATCGTACGCAAATATTTCCTGGTCTTTATCCTGACTGTAAAGCATCAGTCGCTGTTCTTTGGAATTAAAGCGAACTGATATATCTTTCAGGGCTATGCCCTGATCCCGGCTGCAATTATTAGATCCCCCGGGAATGGCTATTTCGTGGTGAAGTAACGGCGGATGCATATTTGCATTGAAGGAAGAGCCATCATTCAATTCTATCATGACATGTTTTGGATGCAACGCAACATTCCACTCCCGGAAGCTCTCCGCCACAGCAGCGCCAAAGAGGTGCAAAAAGCGCCCGGCTACTTTTCCCATTCCCGGCAATACTGCGTTCACTACACCATATATCTCACCCTCTTTTTCAAAATACTGAACGAACATACCCCTGGAAACAGGTGCAGTAAAGGTTGACGTTATTCCAATTGTGATCTTCACTTCTGCTTCGCTTAGGTCCAATTGAATATCCGGAGGTATTTCCATTACCGGCAATTCCTGTTTTTTTTCGCGATTCTTTTTATAATGCAGGTAATAAGCACGATAAAATTCCATCACATCAACGATGTCAGTTGGCTGATAGTGGCGCAGGAAAAACTGCCGCATCAGTTCCCGTTCCTCCTTCAGCATATCATAGGGTTCAAGCACGGCACACAACTTTTCTGCTGCAGCGGTCAGCGATTGAACCGCATCCTCCGGAAGCAGGCTGATTTCAGTGGTGCAGGTATCTTCATAAAATATTTCATTCATCGAAAAAATCCTCGGGGAAAACCGATTGATTTCAAATCCTGTTGCCGACTGCACATTGGTAGCAGTTTCCGGCACTTGAGGCAGTCCTGCGGAAAACTGTATGGCGTGTAACTCAGTATTCAGCAGTGCTGCAGCTGCTTTCAGTAATGCAAACCTTTCTCTGTCGCCAGCGAAGGTATAGTCAACACGCATTTGTCTTAGCATTTGCAACAAGTGCGACAACCTGGTAACCTCCGGAGTGGGTACAGTAGTGGCAGTAAGAAAGTTGTGCAGCACTGTATCCCAGTCAGGGTCTGTACCGGAGCAACCGATACCCAACTCTAACAGCCCTGTAGCTGCAAGTTTCAACAGAAAGGATTGGATTTCATCTTTGTTCGAGTCCTGTACCTGGCTTGTGAGCATATCAACCAGTTCATGCAGGCGGATTCCTTCGGGTATTTCCTGCAATTGTTGATACAGCCAGAGCGAAAGATTTCTTGCCGGCAGCTGTTGAAAAGCTTCCACGTTGAGATAGTTGACCAGGAAGTGGAGATGCTCATCCCGGGCCTTCACACTGCTGTTCAATTTCACTTCCAGCAGTCCGCACAACGCAGGATGATGAATAAAAAGCGACCGCAGATAAAAAAACAGGTTGTTGTTTAACCGGATATTACTGACTGGCGGAGCAGCCGGATGTAAAAATAAACGTTGATCCTTGCGCAGCTCTCCCAGCCCTGTATACGTGAAGGTACTGAAGGGAGATGTTTTGGCTCCCATCCGGGTAACATAGCGTAGCAGGCTGTATTCAATCTTTGTTTCCTTCGCCCGGAATGCAGTGGGATCGGCGGCAGCAAAGCTATCCAGTTGTTCATACAGAACCGGGCTGGACAACAGAATACCTTTGCGCAATGGCGCATCTTGCGCCCAGCGTTGCAACTGCTGCCGCTGGCGCTGCAAACCTTCCGCAAACCGGTGTTGCCATTGCAGGCGGAGATTATCCCTGTTCTGCAACAGCTGTGAATAGCTTTCTAATTGCTGATGCAGTGCAGCGGTGAGCAGTGGTATAATATTACCCGGCGTGCGGCCATTAAATACTGCCCGTTTTAATTGCAACAACTGCTGCCTGTGATTATCATCTTCTTCTGATTGTATTGCCGTAAATAACTGTTCGCAGATGTGCTGCTGTACCTGGCTCAGTTCCTCATTGAGCTGCCACATTTTCGCCATGTGATCATCTGCTCCCAGTAGCCCCAGGGTATGCAATTGGCTGAAAGGCATAGCAGCATGGCGTACCAACGAATATGGAAATATTTTAAATGTCATAGCGCAACAATTTATTTGCCCAGTTCCAGCTGGTTCTTTACAAGTTGATAATAAGCACCTCTTCTTGCGGCAAGTGTTTCATGGTTACCGCATTCCACTATTGTTCCATTGTCCATTACCAGGATCTGGTCGGCATAGCGTACGGTGCTAAGTCGGTGTGCCACCACTACTACCGTTCTTCCGGCAAAGAACTGCTCCAGATTTTGAATGATGGCTTTTTCGTTATGGGCATCCAGGGAGTTGGTTGCCTCGTCCAGTAGTACGATGGCGGGATCCCGGTAGATGAGCCGCGCTATCAGCAGTCGCTGTCGCTGCCCTTCGCTCAGGCCGTGTCCATCCTTTCCTATCATTGTTTCGTAACCAAAAGGAAGTGATTCAAAAAAATCGTGGATACAAGCCAGGCGGCAGACCTCTTTCAGCCGATCGTAATCGCGGCTGCCGGTACCGTTGAAAATATTGTTAGCAACCGTATCGCGGAAAACATGGCCGTTTTGCATCACCACACCACAGTTGCGGCGCCAGGATGCGGCGGCTATCTGTTGTAATGGTGTTGCTCCCAGGCGAATGCTACCTTCGGCAGGTTCGTAGAATTTTAGCAGCAACTTTAGCAGCGTGGTTTTTCCGCTTCCACTTGTACCTACAATAGCGGTGATTTTGCCTGCAGGCACGGTGATATTCACATTGCGCAGTACCAGGGGGGAATACCTGTGCCCATAGCGAAACGACAGGTTCCTTATAAGTATATCCTTTCCAATAATGTCCCTGGCGATAATCTCCCGGTGTTCCGGCTGATCTTCATCAGGCTCCTGCTGTACTTCAGCAATACGGCGCATACTAAATCGTGTATTCTGCAGGGCGCGGATGAAATCGGTGAGTTGACTCACCGGGGCACTGAGTTGTCCGCATGTATAGGTGACAGCCAGCATTGCACCAAGTGTAAGTTGCCCATTTACCACCAGCATAGCAGCCAGGCAGGTGATCAGTATATTGCGGGCTTCATTGATAAACATGGAAATACCCTGCACGAGTTGATCGAGGCTTAAGCCTTCCAGTTTTACCGCTATTGATCTTTCCTGGATTGCTTCCCAGTGCTGCGCTTTTTCTCTTTCGCAGCCAATGAGCCTGATCTCCTGCATTGCAGCAAACATTTCCAGCAGGATATCCTGGTTGGCCGCAAGGACGCTGAATCTTTTCTGATCAAGCCGGCTTCTTTTCCCACGGAAAGCCCAGGTCCAAATCATGCCCAGCGCGGCGCCGGCCATGAACAATACGAAGACAAACCAGTTGTAATACAACAGCATGCCTCCGAGTACGGCGATCGTAACAACAGACAATACGAAGCTTACCAGCGACACTGTAAGGAAATCCTCTACTCTCTGGTTATCTGTTACCCGCTGCATATTATCGCCTGCATGGCGATTGTCAAAAAAAGGTATCGGTATACGCATCAGCTTATGCAGGAAATCTTTGAGCAGCGCAGTACTGATGCGGGCGCCAACTTTCAGCAGTACCCTTGCCCTGAGAAAATCTGACACCATTCTTCCGAGAAACATGGCCAGTAATCCTGCACCGATGGCCCAGATCAATGTCACCTGCCGGTGGTTTATACCCTTGTCTACAATGGCCTGGGTCAGTATAGGTGTAAGCAGGGAGAAAACAGCTGCCAACAGCAGGGAAATGGTTACAGGCAACGCACCACGGCGATGTTTTTTAAGATAAGGCCAGAGCCGGTTGAAAACAGAAGGTGCTTCCGGTACTAATGGCGTACTATAAAACAAAGGTTCAGGTTCAAGAAACAATGCCCGACCTGTTGTGTGACCTTCACCTATCTGCCATTGGCGTTGAAACTCTTCAATGGTATAGGTACTGCGGCGACCCAATGCAGGATCAGCAATAAAAATCTTTTTGCTGGTAATGCGGTACAGCACCACAAAATGCTGCTTATTCCAATGTAAAATACAGGGTAATGGCGCCTTTTGAGCCAGCACGCTGAAGGGGAGTTCTGCTGAGAAGGTTTTAAAGCCCAGTTGTTCAGCGGCAGCGATAATATCCGCCAGGGTTACCCCCTGCCGTGAGATATGGCAGGCGCTACGCAGGTATTGCAGGGAATATACGCGGCCATAGTAGGCAGCCATCATCTTCAGACAGGTGGGTCCGCAGTCCATGGCATCGAATTGTCTATAAAAAGGAAAGGATTTTCTCACGGATACTTTTTGAAACATTGTTGCAAATATAAAAGTATTAATAATTTGCAACATTGTTTCATTTTAAGAAAATTTTTTAGTCCGCCTTCACGAGATCTGTCTTTCCAACTCCGGGTTTTGCTACTACTTAACTTACTTTCATGGCTTTTGCGATTTAAGGTCAGGGGATTCATGCCACAGGTCATGGCACAAATCCCCTGATTACTTTATTGTCTTTTTAAGCCGGATAACGGTAGCTATTCCTCCACCTTTTCGTATTCGAGTGTTCCGGTTTTATCATTGCTGATGGTTCTTTTCCTGGCGTCAAAGTAATCGACGTCAAAAGTCAGAGAAATGATACTGACTTTAATGGTAAGCGATTTGTTCTCATCGCTCAGGTTCCATTTGCCATTTCTCGATTTGCTGCCGTTAATTCCCTGGAATTCTCCGCCTTCTTTAAATACCTGGTATGTATCCTTCGGGGTGCTTACAACACCATCTTTTGTTTGCTTTACAAGTTTCCATTTACCGATAAGTTCCTTTGAAGTTTGTGCCTGGGCTAAAAAACCGGTTAAACATAGGGAAAGAAAAAGAATCCATTTCATATTTTCAAATTTATGGCAAAATAGCTTTTTTTATGATGTCGGCCATTTCTTAGCAGCGTAAAACTATGTATGCTGAATCAGGTCTTCCAATTGACGTGTTGCTGTCATATAATCCCATGTTCTGTTTACGGAAGTGGGGTAAACTTAAAACTATGGATGATCACTTCAACGTTCTGACCATCTGATGGCGCCCTACCACTAAAAAACCATAAATTCATATGAACAGGCATCGCCAATGTGCTGATAGATGTTCCTGGAGTGGTGAATGTTTTGGTTTGAAACTGGTTTGTATCATCATCATAGAAACCATACAGACTTTGTAATTTCACGCTGTTTGCTGTTCTTTTAAACCGATGGGTGGTATAAGTTCCTCCCGGCGTTGTAAAAGAAGCTGTATAAGAAGCGCGGGTTGCAGTAGCACCGGTTGCCGGCCAAATGGTGTAGTTAAGGTTATTCGCTGACGCATTTCCCCAGCGGGCTATCTCAATATCCATTTCATCGTACCCGTCATTGCCGGAATAATTAAACAGGCCCAAAACCACATTCTTATCAAAAGATCCTAAAGTGCCTTCCACCTGCCATTGATAAGTACCATAACCCAAACTTGCCTGTGTATATACCTCGGCACATTCCCAATGATGCGTGGTTGGATTGTAAGCGGCCTTTAAATGCAAAAAACCGTTAGCATCAACCCATACATTTGAAGCGCTCCAGTAGTTAGGTCCGGGCCCTGCCTGTCCCGACGACGGGCGGATCTCCCAGGTATAGCCGCTGAACGAGAGTGTACTTGTCAGTGTATTGGAACGTTGAGAAGTTGTGGCTGCAATTTTAGCGGCGCCTGGCTCTTTTAAAGCAATATTTTCCTTTTGACATGCAGCTGTTATAACTGCTACTAATAACATAAAATAGGGCTTTTTCATAGTTTTTAAATTAATGGTTAAATAAATCTGTTTATAAAGGGTTTTCTTATTACTGTGTGCTCGCTCATTATATCATTTTACAACCAGGGCAACAATACCAGGCGGCAAAAGCCAGCAATCAGGTTCGCTTTTTTATCCGCCGCAGCACGGTGGCGGGGAAAGGATGCTATCAATCCGCCAGGACTCCGTCTATCGCCTTTTCCAGCTCAGGGAGGCCTAACAGCGATGCAAACACTACTCCTCCTTTCTTGTCTATTACGAAGTGAGTAGGATATGCAGACACGTGATATGATTTGGCAGCATTCTTCATGTTGCAAAGTGTATGATACAGGAAAGGATTTTCCCGCAGGATCTTCTTTGTTTTCTCCTGGTTATCCAGGCAGAGCGAAAGGAACACCACATCTTGTCTGTCTTTGTATTTACTTTCAATCATCTCATTCAGCCCCGGCATCTCCATCAGGCATGGCTTACATTTGGTAAACCAGAATTTCAATACCACTACCTTTCCCTTAAAATCATCCAGTTTCACGCTCCTTCCGTCCAGGTCGTTCCCTTTAAAACCAGGTGCGGGCTTACCTTTCATCTTCTCCAGGGGCGCCGTCATTCGTTCATACCCCTGCTGCGACTCCCTCGTTTCCTTTTCCGTTTTCATTTTCAACTCCTTTATTTTATCGCCTTCCAATACGGGGGTTGCCTGGAGCTTTCCTCCTGCTGATTTCATGGCTGCGTAAAATGCTTCCCGGGTCATAATATTCCCCAGGCTATCCTTGAATATCGTGCTGGAATCGACGGCAATCATCCGCGGTTTTGTTTCCTGTGCATGCGCAGCAAAGACAACGGATAAACAAATCATCATTAATGGAAAAAAGTGTCTCATGGTTATAAACTTTAAACCAAATATACGGGGAACGAAATAGTTTCCAGACAGGACGTTCTCCTTAAGTTATGGGGAGAGGAGAATTTTTCCAACGCCCGCAATACGCCCGGCTATAATCCTGCCTGTTGTCAGGAAAATAATGCTGCGATGCCGCCGGCGCATTTTGCTATCCGGCTTCATGGGGTAATATTGTCGTACTAAAGGCAAAAAAAGCATTGAATTTCTTTTCATCTAATACCTATTTTTATCTGCAGGCCCTTTCAGAACCTTTAATGAAGAAGGATCGGCTGTAAATATTTATAGAAAAGAGGTACAGCGGAACTAGCGGATATAAAATTTATTACGCGGTTTTGAAGAAAATATAAACGTTATGAAACTTCATCTTACAATCTTCCTCGTTATTTTTGGCGGGCTCCTATACGCAGGCACACCCGGTGATGACAAGTTCCCGGCAAACCTGGAATATAAAATCAATCCTTTTTACAAGTATCGTCCGGATGGGAAGCCTGGACGCGAAGTTGTATTGCTATTTAAAGGGTCCAAACTTTACGCCGCCGCAAATCTGAAAATTAGTGGCAACGGCATAAATGATAATATCCGGTTGGACGGCGGGGCAAATGGAGCAGATTCACTGGCCTTTCTTCTTCCGGAAAAAATTGGCGTAACAAAAGATGCAACCGTGAAGCTGACGCTTACACAAAATGGTAAGACGCTGACGAAAACGCTGATGGTGCCACCGATGCGGCATTGGACAGTAATGGTATATCCGCATTCGCATGTTGATATCGGGTACTCTAACACCCAGGCCAATGTTGAATTTATTCATAAGCGAAATATTGATGAGGGCATTAAGCTGGCTGAAAAAACAAAGAACTACCCCGAAGGAGCCCGCTACCTGTGGAATACCGAGGTAATGTGGCCGGTTGAACGGTATCTGCGAACAGCCACTCCTGCCCAAAAGGAAATGGTTATTGACGCTATTAAAGAAGGAAAGCTATCTGTGGATGCCTCCTATGGGAACGTAAACACCAGTACCTGCAGTGAGGAAGAATTATTTCAATTGTTCAGACAGAGCCGGGAATTGGAAAAACTAACGGGTAAACCCAATGATGTGATGGTTCAGGTAGATGTACCAGGTATGTCGTGGGGAGTATTACCTGTATTGGCACAACTAGGTATCCATTATATCATGATGATGCCTAATGATGGTCGTGGAAATGGAAAAGTAACCTATAAACTTAACCAAAAACCATTTTGGTGGGTGTCGCAGGATGGTAAATCAAAAATATTTTTTCTGCAACCGGGTGGTTATGGTGTCGGGCTTGGAAAAGGGCTAACCACGGGGCGCCCCTGGTTTGGACAACAGGATACGGCTAAAATACCGAGGTTTATTAAAACAGATAATCCGCGCGCACATTTTTTAGACAGCCTCCTTTTTACAGCCTTGCCGTCATTAGAAAAATCACATCACCCTTATGATATTTATGTGACCACCTGGGCATTGTGGGATAATACAGTAATAGATGCTGATCTCCCGGATGCAGTTGCCTCGTGGAATAAAGAATATGCTTACCCGCATTTGCAAATTGCAGGCGCAAGAGAAATTGTGCAGACTTTTGAAAAAAAATATGGTGATCAGCTGCCTGTTGTAAAAGGGGATTACACCGAATACTGGTCCGATAATATGGGTGTTGCAGCGAAGGAAACGAAGATGAACGCCAATGCTAAAGAACGCCTGTTGCAGGCAGAAACGATCCGGTCGATGTTAAACCCGGGAAGACCAGCACCGCGGGCTGAATTGGACGAAGCATGGCGATACATCATTCTGGGCTCCGAACATACCTATGCTGCTGAGAATCCCAAAGATCCATTCTTTTTCAACGCCACCTGGAAGGTAAAACAAAGCTATTTCAGGGAGGCGGAAGACCGAAGCATCACCATGCTCAACGACGCCCTTGCGCCGGCAACAGAGCGGTCAACCGGCGCACTTGGTCCAGTGGAGGGGCCATCTAATGGCGGGGTTGCAGTTATCAATACCCATTCATGGAATTTCGGAGGTCTGGTCACGCTTAACGCGCTGGAAAGCCAAAAGGGCGACCGTGTGATCAATGATGCCGGAACCGAAGTGCCTTCACAACGTCTTTCAACCGGAGAATTGGTATTTCTTGCTTCAGATGTACCTGCATTTGGGTCGCAACACTACCGGGTTGTACCCGGCAAATGCACCACCAAAGGCACTGTCAGATTTGATGGTAATAAACTGAGTAACGGAGTGATAAATGTGCTGATAGATCAGCAATCAGGAAACATTACCAGCATGGTTGAAACGGCAACCGGCCGCAATTTCGCGGAGGCCGGAGGCCTGAATACTTTTACCTGGCAACCGGGAAAAGGATTAGGCAGTGCAAAAGCCGACTCCAATATTACAATTTCGCTAAAAGAATCGGGGCCGCTGCTTGTCGAAGTGCAGGTTACCTCGCAGGCACCAGGTTGCCGTTCTCTTACCCGTAATATTCGCCTTATCGTTAACCAACCGTGGGTTGAACTCTCCAATACTGTCGATAAACTACCGCTCGAAGCAAAGGATGGCATTCATTTCGGTTATCATTTCAACATTCCGCAAGGTATCACCAGGGTTGACAATCCATGGAACATCATGCGGGTAGAGGACGACCAATGGGCCGCCGCCAACCGGGCCTGGATGGCAGCACAGCATTGGGTGGATATATCGAATAATAATCAGGGTATTACCTGGTGTTCATTGGATGCACCGCTGATAGAAAACGGTAGCATAACAGCCAATAATACGGCCAGCTGGGATGGAGTTGGTGATATATGGTCTGCAAAAATTCAATCAAATTCAACACTGTATTCCTGGGTGATGAATAACCATTGGTTCACCAATACGCCTTTAACCCAGGATGGACCCGTTACGTTCCGCTACCGGTTGATGCCACATAATGGCTATGATGCGGTTCGTGCAAACCGTTTTGGATTGGAACAGGCACAGCCACTGATTCCTGTTTTATGCGACAAGAATCCACTTGAAAAGCAGGTGGTCACCGTTAACAATGATAAAATCTTTGTTTACATACTAAAACAATTGGCAGATGGCAAATCAACGATTGTGCGATTACGATCACTATCTGATAAAGATGAACTGGTAAAACTTTCATGGCCCGCCAGTAGTCCGGTATCTCTTCATGTATGCGATAAAGGTGAAGAGCCCGGGAAACAGGAAGTAAGCAACGGTGTGATTGTTCCGGCAATGGGTTTGGTTACCTTACGTGCCGAATGGTAAAGCGGTTCGTTAAAAGGTTATCCGGTCATAAGCCGCCATTTAATTCAACGGCTTTAAATTTTTCTTCTATTTTTTTATCTAACACTGCCAGCTTTTTCCATTCTTCTGATCCATAAACTCCAGCCAGGGAATAATCGAAAGGCTTAAATCTGATTTTTTTCATCAGGGCTTTGTTATTTATCCGGAAGTCAAATAGCTGGGGATTCGCAAATTCGGGATCTGCAATAATTGAATGTCTGTCTTTTCCTGCCTTCTGCCATTCCTGAAATGAAAGTTTACTAAAGCGAACATCTTTCGTCCTGGTATCCCAATAGCAGTTATAGTCAGACTGAATCTCAATCTTGTCCCAGTTGCTAACGAGTAAATTTCCAGTATTGAACCAAATGATATTATTGGTGAAACTAAAAGAAAGATGTTCTTCTTTCCTTGTTGCCTGCAGCTGGCCATAGATATTGGCTGCAAAGATGTTATTCCTGATGATATTATCTTTTCCGTAATGCTGATGAAACGCTGAGTGTTTACAAGCATAAACGAGATTATTCTCCATCAGTATCCCGGTTGACCCCTCATCGGTATATAAACCCCATCCGCCGTAATCAAATGAATAGACGTGATGGACAACATTGTTTCTGACGGTTGTCCCTTCCGATTCCCCCAGGCAATAAACGCCGCCCATATCGGATAACTCTCCCCAGCCGAGATGATGAATATGATTGAATTCTATTTGGTTTCGTTTGCTGGGGCTATAAGAATAACCCCAAACCCAACCAACAGATATGCCCGAATAGCGGAAGTTGGCAATTTCATTGTGGCTTATCTTGTTGTCACTGGCCTGAAAAATGGTTACACCCGCTGCACAGGGAAAAATATACCCACCCGAACGAATAATATTGTTATCCGCTTTAATTCGTTGTGTTAGTTCTGTTTGATCTTTAGGAATTTGTATATCACCGATTTTGATACCTCCCGCTCCCAGATCGTGCAGATAACAATGTTGAATAGAGCAGTCGGTACATGCTTTTTGAAACCAGATAGCATTGGCACCAGTTTGTGAAACTTCACAGTTCCTGAACCCAATGTTGCTGGCAAAATCAGCCATAATTGTCGCTTCAACCGGAGCAGCAGCCTGTGCCGGTTCATTTCCAAATAATGGCATTCGATACCCTGCAACCTCAAACCTTAGGTTCTCGAAATGAATGTTTCGTACTTTTCTTCCTGTTTCAGGATTTCCTTGTAGTGTGATAAAACGGTCAATTACCGGGGCATAGATGTTTAGCTGATTAGGATTCTCCCCATCTGCCGGCATATAATACAAATCGCCGTTTCGATCCAGGAACCATTCATTCGCGGTATCAAGTGCAGCTTTAAAATTCTCGATGGTATAATGGGTTTGCCTATCGAAACTATTCCAGGGCTTCATACCCTTACTACCTGTGTATATGGTTGAACTGTCGGAATTAAATCCCAAAACCCTTTTACGGGTATTGTCCCATTTGTGATAAAGGGTAAGGACTACATTATCAAAATCGCTTTTTGAAAACCTGGCAACATCGGCAGCTGCTTCCGGAGAAATTGCCAGGCCTTGAACAGCCATGTCTGCGATATTATTTTTGCTTTTCGAAATAATTGTTTCCTTTACTGATTTGAGAAAATAAAACCCCTGATTGGGTGATTTAGCGCGGGTAGCCCATTGTCCGTTTACATACAGCTGTTCGAAATAAAAACCATACCGGGCCACCTCAGGAATTTTTGCCCTCCATACTTTGTCTGATATTTTTTCCCAGTTTTTAATGCGCATTCCTCCATTAAAAATTGGAGAAGCTCCTTCTTCCGCGATAAAACTAAGCGGCGCCGTTTCTGTTCCTGAATCAGCTTCCGTCAGCATTAAAGGTTCATTCATAAAATACATACCATTGCCAACTATCACGCGTATTCTTTCATTTTGTTCGCCGGAACTGCGCAGTTGCCTGATTAGTTTAAGCGCTCCCGACAAACTTGAAAGCGGCTGCGTTTTAGTCCCGGGATTTTGATCATTCCCTCCTGGCGAAAGAAAAATATCATGTCCAAAAAGATCCGGGGTAAAAAAGGTTAGCGCCGCCAAAATGTAGAACCGTAAACTATGCATGTTATGTTATTTATTGCTTTTCTTTTAGCCAATTTGTAATCAATCAATGACACCGCCTCTCTTTATTCCAATATGTGCTGATAAATTTTATACAATCCGTGCGCAGTAAAGTTATCAGAAGTCGCTGATTGCAACTGTTGCTATTTTACCAAGTTTATGCATTTTCTTGATAAAGACCGGGCGCATCTTATTGCCGGGTTAAATGTTGGCAACAATGATAAAACTTGCCCAACCCAGATGTCTTAAGTATGCGAAATTAAATAGAAGAATATCTCTCATGATAAAACCGTTACTGTTGTACGGTCTATTGGCATCATTTAAGGACAAATAAATATCATCCAGAATTGCATTAATATTATCAATCATTTGAAGTTCTTATTAAAAAATGTCGCGGACAAATAGTTAAAAATATCTAATAGCTCGTTCCAATAGCTCATCCCTCTCTTCGCTAATTCCGACAATTGTTGGCTTTACAACCTGATTGATTTTAACTCCAATGCACTGTGTCTCTGAGCTATCAGGGTAATAAACGCCTAATCCGGAAATCATTGTATAAATGTCACCGGGCAATACAATTCTTGAAACATCGCCGTCTGAGCCGGCAGTTTGGCTTCCAAGGGCTATCGTACCGGGAATAGATTGTAAAGCCATTGTGGTAAACTCAGCCTGACTTATAGTCAATTCATTAACCAGGACGATCAATTTCCCCCTGTATGTTGAGATGAAATCAATTCTACCATTTGTATAGCTAGTGTCGACCAAGCCGTTTCGGGCAGTATTTCCATATATAAACGTACCCGGCCTCGTCAACCAGGGCTTAGTAAAAATCGCAAATGGCGATGAAATTTCTTTTAGCCATTTTCCATATTCGTAAGGCATGAATGTTCTCGGATAGCAACGCAAATCTACTATTATCCCTTTCGTCCCTTTAAATATCTCCTTAATTGTGTCAATATCTTTATCCTTCAAGGAAGCCGGGTAGATATAACCGATATTATTATTGATGAGATAATATCCTCTTTTACTTTGCTCATCTTTGCTATAAATCCAATAGTTAGAATAGTACAAGCTAAGTGGCATTTTCTGAAGAGTTACACGAACTTCTTTATTCTTCCTCATCACCATCAAATCCATGGATTGGTTGCCAGATCTTAAAATCCAGCCAGGGTTAGAGGCTAATTTGAACATCTTATTTTGCAAGTTGGCTCCAGGAGTTAGATGAATATATTGCTGAATCAGAGCATTAATCGATTTCCCATCAATGGCTTTAATAGGATCCCCTACTTTTATATTATTATTTATGGAATCATCACCCAAAAGTCTAGTAACGACTAATTCGCTTCCTATAAAATTCGCCTCAAATGGAGCTGTAAATCGTCCCATTACAGAATCAAGTGATGAATTACCATTAACTACTGCGTGACCATCATTGATTTTACAAATAAGTTCCAGGCAAACTTTTGCATATTCAACTTTATCACTGGCATTTAAAACCTTAGGTATAAATTCGGCAAGCGTTTCATTCCAATTGCCTTCGATATTATAGCGATAAGGATAAAAATAATTAACAATATTCCAATATCGAAATAAAGCTAAAAGCCTGTACCCTTCATCAGGATACAAGTCGCCACCAGGCGAAAATTCATGTTTAAAAACAGGATTACCCACGCCGCTTGCCAAAGACAGATAATAATGATCCTCAATTGCCACATGATAGTCGCGCCATTTTTTTAGTTTATCGATCAAAGGAGAAGACAGATTATTCGGGGAAAACAAAAACCCGTAATCAGCATCCATTCTTATATGACTGCTCTCAATAGTATCAGGATTGGGCGACAATGCCGGTTCTCCAAGCGCATTCAACCATTTTTCTAATACAACATTTGCATCATCACCAGACTTACAGGATAAAATTTTTGGTAGAATGCGAAACAACTCGGCATCCCAGTTTATATCTCCACTTGCAATTCTGGAATGATAATATTTTACAAAACCCCAAATCATCCCCAAATTCGTAAGATTTCGAATCCGCTGAGTATCCAATACTATATGATCAACTCCCGAACTCCGGATAAAAGATTTATCAAGATCAGCGTTTTTTAATTTCTTCAGTGGCAATGATGCTATGTTATGGCCGTCAACAGTCAATTGCAAATTATCTATCCAAATTTTACCAGTTCCAACTAATAATCCTCCAAAATATATCTTCTCCGCAGCTATCGGATTAAGGGGCAGCTTAATCGTATACTTTCTCCAATCTTTTGTTCCCACAATAGCAGCGTCCTTCATATTTTTAAAGCAAAGTATCTTTTGATCAGAATCTTCAATTCGCATCCATAAACCTCCATATCCATTCTGAACATTGTTGCTTTTAATATAACCGGTCAATTGAATTTCAGTGCCTTTAAGCGGAGCTGAAAACTCATAAGTACAGGCGCCCCCACCATATGATCCGTACAAATGCTCGATCGATATTGATGCTTTCCCTGCCTGAAATATTTGCGTATCTCTCTTTATCAAATAACCTGTATTGGGCTTTGTAAACATCCATCCAGAAAGATATCCGGATGAATCAACATTTTCAAAACCCAGATTTAAATCATAACGTATACTGTCCTTACAAGCCGTCATACTTAACATAACCGATAAAAGGCAGCATACAATATTACACTTTGCTAGCCTACTACTAATATTTTTCATTGTCACAATTGAAATGGTAAACTATTTAAATGCTAAATTCTCTAATTAGTCTATTACAAATGCCTCAAAGATTAATTTCTTTTAATGAAATATAAGAGACGTGCTATGTGACCCATTAATAAATTAGTCAAAATAATTTCTATTACTAAACAACTTCTTTTAATCTTTCGTTTATTCTTTAAATTATCAAGTGCGTTGAAATTTTCAATGCCTCAAAATTTCTAATTTACAGCGCTACAGTTTTTAGGGGGGAGGTCACCTCCTCTCCAATTGGGAGTCACTGAAAATAGGTGACTTTAAAAAAACACAAAGCTTCCTATATTTGGGTACATCTTAACGCCGTTCCTTTAAACAATTGTCGAAAGAAGTTCCAAATTCAGTTTCAAGCCCTTGAGCTGCGGCAAAACCAGCATCTGCAACAAGATTGAAATCACTTTATGTATCCGGGATTATCATAACATATTCTTGACAATCTTCGTCGCATTCCCAAGTGAGACGTTTCTAAAATTAATCCGCCTATTGTGAAATTAATAAAAAGTCTGCCTTTGGATAGAAATCCACAAACATCCTAAGGATATGAAATGAATATCTGATCAAGTTGTCGCCTTGAATCAAAACTTTGCTACGAATATTGAGTGCTTACCCGGTCCATATTACAAGGCATATCTAGATTTTGCAGATTAATGTTCTCCACTATCTGCATATCTTCCTGTAAATAGAATCCACGCCTCCGTGTGTGCTGAATTCAATGCTATCTGTCCGGTTAGTATAATGCAGGTGAAGTATATAGTCGGTATCAGGTTCCAGTTTAGCTTTTATTTCGCCGTTAGGCGGCAATATCATATAACACCAGCCTATACCGCGGGTTTTGTTGAAAAGATACACGCAGAGTGGGGTGCCTGTGCAAATATCTACCTGCAGCGGTATACGCAGAAGTGGCGGCAATACCGGGATAACCTCAGCAACTTGTGGAACTGTAAGGCAGTAAATATCATCTCCACCTACGCCACCTTCTCTATTAGAAGAAAGGAATCCCTTTCCATCAGTGTCTTCAAAATAATAAAAATCATCACCAGGGCTATTGAATGGCAATTGCATATTCACCGGAGCAGACCAATGATCTTTACTACCCTCTGCACAGAAAATATCATAGCCTCCCATGCCAGGCCATCCTTTGCTGGCAAAAAACAAACGGTTACCCTGGGCGGTTACAGCGAATGCTTCCTCGTCGGCGGTGTTTATGTTTGCGCTGCAGTTATGTGGTGCAGACCAGCTATTATCAGCATTCTTTTCACAATACCAGATATCGGTAGCACCAAAGCCGCCGGGCCGGTCGGAGGTAAAATAAAGGATGTTCCCGTTGCTGCTAAGTGCAGCATGCCCCGTAGAGTAATCCGGACTATTAAACTGGAATGGTATTGGCCCCTTCCATTGTCCTTGCTGGTTGATAAACAGCATCAGTTCTTCATGACGCACACCAAATACCGGTGCATCTTTTTTACTATAAGGAATTCTGCGTTGCGGATCAGTGACTGTTACATAGGCAGTATCGCCTTGTGCAGAAAAGCATACCGGTCCGGTATGATATGGAAAGTTGTTGACTGTAGATGAGAAACCTTTTACATAACCAATACCGGAAGGAAGGATTTCCGCCGTATATATTTTGCAGAATTCTTTATTTGTACGGTAATATTGACCCCGGCTACCCTTTACGAACCACATGTCGCCGCGCATACTATCAGATACAAAAACCAGTTGCTTACCATACTTCACAGATCCCCAGTCGTTGCTACTGCTGTTTATTCCCTTTGCATTAACAATCGTTGCCCTTGCCGGCGCCGCCTGCCACACCACCGCGGAGTCGCATCCTTCAATACGCATGGCTACACGGGCTTGATCGGGGTATTGCAGGTATACTTTCCTGGCCGCTGCATACTTTCCCATGCTTTTGAGCATGTCAGCGTAATTGAGTTTGTCGGATGGATTTGCTGAAGTATCCTTTAGCACTTCTTCGTACCAGCAGGCGGCTTTCCCATATTGATTGAAACCACGGTAGCATATTGCCAGCCGGCGGCGTAACAAGGCTGCATGCCTTTTTCCATACCGGGTATGATAGAGACTTTCATATAAAGTTGCTGCCCTGGCATACTCCCGACGTTGGAAAGCTGCATCTGCTTTCTTTTCAATTGGCTCCTGCTCCTGCGCCGACAACCGGAAGGTAGTAAACAATAAGATACATACGATAGTATATGTTACTGTGCTTTTCATCATCCAATGAATAAATTAAAAATACCTTGGGCTTGTGATCCGGGATCTTCTGCTATTGAACAGGAAACCGACAGAAATCTCATGCGACCCCTGCTGATAGCTGGCGAGTTTATTAATGGTGATATCGTATGCATAACCAATACGAAGTTGAGGCGTTGCATAAAACTCAACCAGCGCACTGGCTGCATCCAGTGGATCAAGATCCGCATTCAATGCCGGCTTATTCCAGAGTTTAACTCCGGTACGATAGGAACCTCCCAGCCAAAGTTTGTCCGCAATCAGCAAAAATGCAGTTACATCCAAATTGGTAGGACCTTTAAAATCCTCTTTAACCAACAACGATGGTTTCAGTTTCAATTGATCAGAAAGTTCAACCAAATAACCAGCGGTAAGATAAAGATGTTGGGTTTTGCGAATTGTCTGGTAATTCTGACCTCCCCAGTAATACCGGGTATTATCAGTATACAATGAAAACAGATCCATTACTGAAATTCCCGCATAGAATTTTGGTGTGTAGTAGTATACCCCCAACCGCGCATCTGGAATGATGGTAGAAGTCTTGCCCGCGGGAATAATCATGTCTCCATCGTCTGCATACCTCAGCGCCGCTCCGTCAATGCTGTATTGTGTAATCCCCCCGCCCAACCCGATACAGAGCCGGCGTGTATTATCCTCGTCCAACGGGATCCGGTAGTTATAAAAGCCATAGGCAGACAAAGCCTCCTGTGGCCCCAGCCTGTCAAATCCAAATTGTGCGCCCACTCCGACACGTTGTTCGTTTGCACCTGTTAATCCGTCGATAGAAACCATACCCGTTTTCGGCGCACCGGGAATCCCTACCCATTGATGCCGGTATGCGGCCTGCAGGTACCAGTCTTCCTTATAACCCGCATATGCCGGATTCACACTCAGCATATTGAAAACATATTGACTGAACTGTACATTTTGCTGGGCTTGGGCCAGGTGTAGACCACAGCAGCATATTATCAGCACTATTAATATTCGCTTCATATTTCACCATTTTACTTTTCTACCGGAGCAACTCAATCCAGCCCTTATAAACTTTTTCCCCGTTAGGCGTATTTAATCGCAGCAGATAGAAGTAGGTTCCTTCATTAAGACCGTGGCCATCCCAGGTATTCTGGTAGTTCTTCGACTGGTATACTTCATTACCCCATCGGTTATAGATGAACAGGGATGAATTGGGATAGCGGGAAATACCTATGACCTGGAACCTGTCATTTTTGCCATCTCCATTCGGCGTAATGACATTTGGTATAAATATATCTGCTCCGCTGATCGGCTTTCCAGGAGTTACAGCAATGTTGTTTCCATTGTCCGGATCTGCTGTTTCTGCGTTAACTGCCGCAAGATTTACCACTATGCCTGTATTAATGATGCGGGCACTGAGCTTCAGTATGGCCGATTCCATTAATTGGAGACTATCGATACTCCATATGAGTATCCTGTCAACGGGGTCATAACTGGTAGTACCCTTACTGGTAATAACATTTCCAATTAATTCGAGATTACTGCGGAGCGTATCCCTGACCATTATACCCTTCGATGTAGACGGCCCGTTGTTCTTCACAGTAATACTGAAATCGGCCTTGCCTCCTACCATCAATGGTTCATTTGTGAGTAGCGTCTTTGCTACTTCTACATCGGCGCCTGTTATTGTTGTTACTACCAATGCGCTGGTATTATTACTAAAATCCGGATCGGTAGTACCAGCAGGTGGCCTGATATCCGCAGAGTTGCGAAGCGTGGCTGTACCAGTTACATTACCACTGATGATAATTCGCATGGTAGCTCCCGCCGGGAAACTTGTTGCAGTTATACGTGCTACATTGCCGCTGATGCTGATACTACCTGCTGCACCACCGACTGTGACGATTGAGCCATCTACATTTTGCAGGGATGCCGGTAGTATATCAGTGATTACTGCGCCGTTCGCATTGGCCGGACCGTTATTCTGCGCGATGATCGTATAAGAGATGCGCTCACCGGTGCCTATTTGTGCAGGACCCGATTTCGTTATGGACAGATTAGCATCAGACGGTGGAATAAGTGTTACCGATGTTTGTGTAGTATTGGATGTGATAGTTTGTTGCCCATTCAACACCCTGGCGGTATTGGAAATTATACCACTGTAGTCAGCCGCAATGCGACCATCTATTTGCACAGTAATAGTATTGGCGGCGCCCGCAGGAATAGTCCCAAGGAGCTCTACATTATTGCCACTGCCGGTAGCATGGGCCATTACCTGTGCAGTTCCTGCCGTCAGTGTTTTCCAGCTAACATCAGTAACCAATGGAGGCACGATATCACTAATGGTGATGTTATTGGCGTCAGACGGACCAGCATTAGTCACTATGAGTACATACCTGATGTTGTTACCTGCATTCGCTGCAGCAGGCCCCTGTTTCACGATGCTGAGTTTCGCTATGTGGGTAATTGTCGTAGTTACCGGTGTGGAATTAACGATGGTATTATCCGCGCCGGTGACTGTACCCATATTGGTAACAGCACCTACAGCTGTGCCGGAGGGCACTACACCTTTCACCAATACTAATATGCTGTTGCCGCTGCCGGCATTGATATCACCTGTGACCGCAACATTGTTGCCGCTGCCCGTGGCACCGCTGCTCACTGATGCCGCGCCGGTGGCGCGGGTAGTCCAGGTTACGTTGGTCAGGACCGCAGGTACAGCATCTGTGATCTGCACTCCTTTCGCATTGGATGGACCACCATTGGTGACGGTTAGTACATAGTTAACCGTATCTCCCGCATTCGCAACTGCAGGACCTTTTTTCGTGACTTTCAGATCATAAGCTGCCGTTACATTGGTTGTAGTCGTATTGGAAATAATATCACCAACAGTTGCCTGGTTACTGATAGTGCCCGCATAGTCCGGATCAATCTGGCCAACGATAGTCAGCGTTACCGTGTTAGCTGCACCAGCAGGAAGATCTGCATGCAGGCTCACATTATTGCCGCTACCGCCGGTGGCTCCTGCAATATGTGCCGCCCCGGCGGCGGTTGCATTCCAGCTTACACCTTTCAGCGCTGCCGGCACCATATCGTTGATCACTACACCGGAAGTATCAGAAGGTCCTGCGTTATTGACCGTAATGGTATATCGGAGGCTATCTCCCGCATGAGCGCTGGCTGCAACTTGCTTCATGATGCGGAGTTTCGCTGCATGGGTAATAACCGTGCGTACTGCCGGAGAGTTAACGGTAGCACCATCTGGCCTTTTCAATGCAGCAAAATTGCTGATTGTTCCTTCCGCCGCATTAGCAGGTATCTCCCCATTAACAATTAATTGTATGTTATTTCCTGCTCCTGCCGCTATATTACCAGTTACAAGGATATTATTGCCGGTACCTGAGGTTGGACCGGTAATGGTGGCGTTGCCATTGGCCATCGCAACCCAGTTGACATTTGAAACCGTGGCAGGTACCATGTCATTAACAGAAATATCCCTGGCGTTTGACGGCCCGGGGTTTGTGGCCGTTATTAAATAGCTTATACGTTCTCCTGCATTGACGGAGGCAGGACCAGATTTCACAACAGACAGTTGCCATGCCCTTGTAACCCGGGTGGTAACGGTTCCAGTGTATTCATTGCCGTTAGAATCACTTACTCTAGCAACGTTGGTAACTGATCCTGCAGAATCAGGATCTGCAATTCCTGAAACAGCTATTGCTATTCTGTTATTACTTCCCGCAGGTATATTGCCCTGGAAAGATATAACGTTACCAGAACCGCTTAGCGGCGTGCCGGTGGCTAACGTAGCACTACCATGAACTGCAATGCTCCAGGTTACATTGCGAATGATGGCAGGCACAAGATCTTTGATTGATGCATTCCGGAGGTCGGAAGGACCTTCATTCGTTACATTAATCTGGTAGGACACGGCATTTCCGGCATTCACCTGGGGCAGACCCGATTTGCTGACGATCACTCCAGGCGTATTGATAATTCTGGTTTTGACAGAATCCCGGATGATGATGCCCGTGTTATCCGACAATGATGCGTTGTTGATTATGCTACCGGTGACATCTGCCGCAATGGTACCATCAATGGTTACTAAAATACTACCTCCCGCTGCGATCCTGCCTGGAATATTTACATTATTCCCGGAACCGGTACTACCACTATTGATAGTGGCGCCGGTGGCGACAGCTGTCCAGTTTACATTTGTTATTGAGGCAGGGATAATATCAGAGATGCTCACGTTGTCTGCATCAGACGGACCGTTATTGGCTGCCATTAAGGTATAAACAATGTGTTTACCCGCTGCCACAGTATCTGGTCCTGATTTTGTCAGACTAAGACCGGATTTTGCCTCCACTACTGTATTAACTGGTGGGGTGCTATCGCTGCTATTGCCAAGCGTATAGCCAGCCACGTTAGTAAGCGTACCCTTAAACGAGGATGGTATATGTCCTTTAACAATAACAATTACCTTATTATCAGTACCTGCCGGCACATCAGCAGTAAAGGCAACATTGCCGTTATGATTGCTGATATCTCCACCGGTTATGCTGGCAGCACCTTCCGATGTTGCGGACCAGATTGGATGCTGTATCTGAGCTGGCAACACGTCGTTCACTACAACGCTGGCTGCATCTGAAGGACCTGCATTGCTCAGCACCAGGGTATAAGTTATGTCGCCTCCTGCAATAGCAGTGGCCGGAGCAGTTTTTTGCAGATGCACCCCTGGTTTGTTTGTTACTTTCGTGGTAACAGTATTGGAGCTGATGTCCTGTCCGTTGACCTTTCCGGTGGCTGTATTAGAGATACTACCACTGAAGGCGGGGCTGATAGTGCCTGATATTTGTACCCGAATAAAATTGGCAGCACCAGCCGGGATATTTGCGGTCAGTAAAACATCACCACTATGATTCGTGATATTACCGCCGCCTATCGATGCTGCGCCCATCGATACAGCCGACCAAACCGCCTGCTGCAGTTGGGCAGGGATTATATCGGCAATATTTACATTGGTAGCATTGGATGGGCCATCGTTATATACATTCAGCGTGTAGGTAATAAGGCTACCTCCTGCGATTGAACCGGGGCCCGATTTCTGAATACGTACACCCGGCTGATTAACAATATTTGATACAGCCGTTGCCGTTACGGGTGCCCCTCCATCGGGTGTTGCACTAACTACATTGGTAAGGGAGCCGCCGGCGTTTTGTTCTACAATTCCCTTTACCGTAATAAGGATACTGTTGCCTCCTCCAGCCGGAATATTTGCCGTCAATGATACATTGCCACCGGCATTAGCAATATCCCCTCCATTGATAACAGCTGCACCACCCGCTTTGGCAGACCAGGTTACGTTACTGATTCCAGGTGGAATTTCATCTGATATGACGGCGCCGATGGCGGTGGACGGTCCCGCATTGGTAACGCTAATTACATAAGTGATGGGCTGACCAGCAGCAATTTCTGCCGGACCGGACTTATTTACCTGTAAGGCCGGTTGATTAACGACATTGGTGCGTAAGGTATTACTTGATACTTCAACCGTACCATCGCCAACCACAGCACGGTTATAAATAGTTCCGCTGAATGCTGGGGCAGTGGCACCCGAAATGAATATAGTCATGGCGCTATCCGCCGGCAGATCAGCAACCACATTGATATGATTACCCGTACCGGATAAGGGTGTTCCATTGCCGGCAACCGTCCAGCTAACATTGGTAAGCTGCGGTGGAACGGTATCCTTTATGTATAAATTTGGAGCGTCTGACGGCCCATTATTGCGGACGTTAATCTGATATGTGACAGAATTACCCGACAATACCTGTGTCGGACCGGATTTCACTATCACCAGACCGGGGTTTGAAGTTACGATTGTGGTAACAGTAGCATTAGCCGGAACCGGGTTAGTTACACCTGCAGGCGGCGTTGCTGTAGCGGTATTCACAAGGTTGCCTGTGAATCCTGCCGCCACTGTGCCCTGTACGATGAGGGTAACGGTATCCGTATTGGCTGGCATATTCGCTTGCAATGATATGTTACTGTTTGTACCACTAACCGGCGTCACGCTCGCTCCGCCGCCGGCGGTAGCTGTCCAGTTTATGTTCTCAATGCCGGTTGGTACAACATCACTTATTGTCACATTGGAGACCTCCGCCGGGCCTGCATTGACGACTTTCACCACGTATGTGATAGGTTGACCTGCAGCAATCGAGGTGGGGCCCGATTTAGTGAGGCGGAGATTTGCAGTTTTATTCACTGAAGTGGAGACCGTACCCGTCATCGTACCGTTGTAAGTGGCTGTAGCAGTGTTTACGATTGTATTCCCTGCATTTTGATTTATCGTTCCTCTAATATCAATCTGTATCTCTCCTGACAGGTTCCCCCCCACAGTACCAGTAAGGCTGATTATATTACCACTGCCACCGGTGGCTGAAACAGACGCATTCCCTGTGGTGGTAGCTGTCCAGGTAATGTTAGAAATATCACCCGGCACATTATCCGATATTGCTATGTTATTCGCATCTGAAGCACCACTATTCGACAAAAGCAATGTATAATGAATGGCATCACCAACGTTCACTGTTGCGGGACCTGATTTGGATATATGCAGGCCTACATCTGTAATAATATTGGTATTAACGGTGCTGCTGTTATTAGCGGGCACAGACTCAGTAACATCTGCAGGCATTACAATCGTGGCTGTATTGGATAGTATTCCGGTAGCAGAGCCGTCGATAGTACCTGTAATCATTACACTCACCCTGTTACCGCTACCAGCAGCTATATCAGCATTTACTGTAATGTTGTTGCCTGAAATCAGCGGAGTGCCTGCAACTGCAGCTCCGACTGATGAAACACTTACGCTGTTGATAGTTACATTTGCTGGTATAGCATCGTGAATAGAGGCTCCTTTAACATCAGCAATGCCACTGTTGGCAGCATCGAGCTGCCAGGTAATAGTTTGCCCTGCGGCACGGCTGGATGGACCGCTTTTCACAATAGACAGATCCGCCGAGCGGGTAATATTTGTATTTACTGTTGAAATTGCCGGCGAGATGTCTGTTTCTCCCGCGGAAGGTGTGGCCGAGGCTGTGTTGGAAATCATACCCGCGGCGGTGGCACCATCTATCCTGCCATTGATCACGATCACAACAGATGCGTTGCCCGCAGCCGGAATATCAGCAGTGATATTCACACTGCCTGTACCTGATCCTGAAGAAACGGTTGCATTATTACCTGTGGCTGTCCATTGTGCATTTACAATTTCCGATGGAAGTATATCAGTGATCTGTATGTCTTTTGCATTGGCGGGGCCTTCATTGGTTACAATAATTGTATAGCTTACTGCATCGCCAGCTACCGCACTTGCAGGGCCACTCTTTACAATGCGGATATCCGCGTTGCGTTTAACCGTTGTCGTTACTACTGATGATACCGGCGAAAATCCGGGTGGCGTTGCAATAGCCCTATTTTCAAGGCTGGCGCCGGTATAATCAGCATCGAGTATGGCATTTACATTTATTACAATGCTATTGGCGGCGCCTGCCGGTATATTGCCAATGATATTGATATTTTGCGAATTACCACCGGTGCTGTTAACGGTAGTACCCACACCATTTGCAGCAACTGTCCATTGCACCTGCTTTAACGCAGCTGCCAGGGTATCTGCGATGGCTACATTTACGGCATCCGACGGACCAGCGTTCGTAACAGTGATAGTATACCTTATCGGCTCGCCGGCGCTTAGAGCACCCGGACCTGTTTTAACAATCTGGATACCTGGCTTTTGAATCACCTCCGTACGGGTGGTATCTGATGTTGCCGCCTGCCCCGGTACATCCACCACTGCCTTGTTAAACAGCAGTGTACCGATATACCCTGCGTCAACAGTACCTGTAACAGTTACAATGATAGCATTAGCAGCACCCGGAATAATATCTCCACTAACATTCACAATGCCGCCGGCGCCGCTACTTCCTGCTGTTACCTGAGAAGTTCCGTTGGCTGTGGCGGTCCAGCTGATATTACTAACACCTGTTGGCACAGTATCTTTGATGGTAAGTCCGGCAGCATTTGAAGGGCCATCATTGCTCACCGTGATTGACCAGGAGATCTGATTCCCGGCAGCTACCTGCGCGGGTCCTGATTTTGTAATTTTGACGGATGGTTTGTTTGTAACATGTGTGACAAAAGTATCTGACGTAATAGTTGATTGTCCCGGGGCGGTAGCCGTTGCAAAGTTTTTAATATCGCCGGTATAGGCCGGATCAACGGTACCATCAATCTGCAAAATCACACTGTTGCCGCTACCGGCCGGAATATCGGCTGGGATATTGATATTATTCCCACTACCTGAACCATTCGTCACCTGTGCACTTCCTGTTGTGGTTGCATGCCAGGTAACATTTGTGATATCGGCATCCACCATATCCGCAATATTAACACCCATTGCATCAGACGGTCCGTTATTGGTGACGGTGATCTCGTAATGGGCCTGGCCTCCGGCGGCAGTGCTGTCAAATCCGCCTTTGATCACCTGCAGTATGGATTTAGTGGTAACATTGGTAACAACAGTATCGCTCTTTACCGTATCTCCTGCCGGCATAAATGCCGCCGCCGTGTTATTCAACAAACCGTTGAATCCCGGAAGAACAGTACCCGTCACCGTGACGGTGATCGCATTACCTGCGCCTGCCGGCAAATTCCCATTCACCAAAACGTTATTGCCATTTCCGGTAGCGCCGCTGGCAATGGTAGCATTGTTTCCAGCGACAGCTGTCCAACTCACGTTTTTTAACTGTGATGGTATTTTATCCTGTATGGTTACATTGTTGGCGTCCGATAGACCAGTATTGGCTGCCACCAGCGTATAAACAATCTGTTCTCCGGCATTAGCAGCTGCCGGCCCTGATTTGCTGATCGATAATGATGGTTCGCTTGTAATCAAGGTTTGTACAGATGACGACACGGACGTACCTGTATGCGTTACTGCCGTAGCTGTATTGTTAATTGTCCCCGAAGCAGCAGGATTCACCTGTGCATCAATGGTAACTGTTACCCGGCCGTTACTGGCCGGAATATCAGCTACAATAGCCAGATTCCGGGACGCTCCGGTGACGCCGCTGGAAATCACAGCGCCTCCTGACGCGGTAGCCACCCAGTTTACATCCTGCAGCCCGGCAGGTACCTGGTCGCTGATATTTACCCCCTGGGCATCAGAAGGTCCAACATTGGTGACATCTATTATATATGTCATTCTCGCTCCTGCAACTGCCTGTGCAGGACCGCTCTTCGTGATCTGTAATCCGGGTTGATTATTTACTGTTGTATTGACGGTATCGGAATTCACCGGCGCCACACCAGGTCCGGAAACTATTCCGAAATTGCTGAGTATCCCGCCAGCTCCCGCCGCAACTTTACCCGTAATGGTTACAGTAATGTTATTGCCCGCTCCTGCCGGAACATTGCCGGTTACCACCACTGCATTGCCCGTTCCTGTGCCTCCCTGCGTTATGCTTGCCTGACCTGCGACAGTTGCTGTCCAGCTGACATCGCTCAATTGATTGCTAACATTATCCTGTATGTCGATGTTCGCGGCATCGGACAAGCCGATATTAGTAAGCACGAGTTGATAAGTTATCTGCTGTCCGGCTGCAATAGCATTAGGACCGCTTTTGGAGAGCACCAGCTTTGGGTCACTGGTAACTATAGTTTTGACCTCTTCAGAGGCCACCTGTAAATTATCGGCGGTATTAATGTAAGCCTGGTTAGTGATTGTTCCCTTGAATGCAGGGTCAATTGTACAACTGATTCGTATCTCAGCATGATTGGCCGCTCCGGCAGGGAAATTACCAGTCGCTTTCAATATGCCATTGGTAATTACAGCTGAGGTTACGGTAGCGTTGCCATAGTTGGTAAAAGTTACCGTTGAACCGGAAAGCATACCTGGCAGTGTATCTACCAGCTGTGCATTGAAGGCATCAGATGGCCCGGCATTACTTATCTCAATCAAATAGTCGATCCGGGAACCTGCCGATGATGCAGCAGGCCCCGATTTATCGACCACCATTCCCGGGTTATTAATGACTGTAGTAGTTACGTTGTTGGAAGTTACCGGTGCATGTGTGCCTGCCTGTGCAACAGCACGATTTACAATAGTGCCGGCAGCATCTGATTTCAGTGTACCCGTCACCGTTATAACAATGCGGTTATCCGTTCCGGCGGGGATGCTTGCCTCTGCCTGCACATTGTTTCCGCTGCCACTGCCACCACTGGTAACAATAGCATTCCCGGATGCAGTAGCTGTCCAGGCCGCATCTATGATTGCCGACGGCAGAAGATCGGTAATGGTAACGTTTGGCGCGTCAGAAGGTCCGCTGTTCGTGACCGTAATAGTATAGCTGATTGACGCTCCTGCATCGGCCGATACCGGACCAGTCTTTAAAATATGGAGCCCTGGCTGATCTGTTACCTGAACAGTGTTGTTTGCACTTACCGGGGATCCGCCGGAAGGAGTGGCAGTCGCTGTGTTCACAATAGCCCCTGTTGCCCCCGGCGCTACTGTGCCATTCACTATAATCACGATCTCGTTTGCCGCGCCGGCTGGAATATATGCTGTGGTGGAAATATTACTGCCAGTTCCGGAGGTTGCACCGGAAATGACTGCTTCACCGGTAGAACTAACAGTCCATGTTGGATTAAGAACAGATGCAGGTACCTGGTCACTAATTGTTACACCGGTAGCATCAGACGGGCCGGCATTGGTTACGTATATTTTATACTGAATAGTATTTCCGGCAATCACATTTCCGGCTGGCGTGCTTTCTTTTACAACTGTAATGCCTGTCTGATTCTGCACTACGGTATTGACGCTGTTGGAAGATACTGCCGGCTCGCCCGTTGGCGTTACTGTTGCAATATTGTTGAATTGTCCGGTGGCAGATTTATCAACAACTCCATTAATAGTTACATTCACGGTGTTGCCACTGCCCGCGGGCAGGTTAGCGATGAAATTTACATTACCGGCGCCGCCTGTCACACCCGTTGATGCGTTACCCGCAGTTGTTATTGTCCAGGTAGAATTGCCGATATAGGCCGGCAGTACATCTTCAATCTTTGCCCCCATCAGGTCCGATGGGCCATTATTGTAGATTTTCAGATGGTAGGTAATCGATTCGCCGGCTATCACGCTTGCAGGACCATCTTTCTCAATATGCGGATCATAAACTGATTGCAGTGTATCAACATCTGTGGCCGTATTATTTCCCGGATTAATATTCGTATACCCAGAAGGCACGGTGGCCATCGCCGTGTTTACCAATTTGCCGGTAAAGTTGGAAGGCACATTTATAGTGAGCAGGAACGAGACGCCCGGGCCGGCTGGAAGATCAATAACGGTATCAATTGCACCCGTCCCCTGACCACTTTGCCCACCCGAGGCCGCCGTAAATGTCCACATAGCAGAGGTGATACCTGCCGGCAGAGCGTCTGTAACGTGAAGACCATGTACATCAGATGGTCCGTGGTTTACATATCTGATCGTATAAGAAACCGGCGTACCAGGTGTATAGGCAGATGAATTATCAGTTTTGGTAACCTCTAGCGCTACGGCACGGCTCACCGGTGTAACAACAGTGCTGGTATTGTTTTGGATGGCGTTGTCAGTAACAGCTGGCGGAGGACTTACTGTCGCCGAATTAGTAATGTCTGTACCATCAAAACCAGGAGTGATCCGACCTGCAATGGTCAGCGTTACCTGTTGCCCTGGAGCGAGATTTACCCCGGTCCACTGACCTGATGCAGGTGTAAAAGTACCCGTGGAAGCAGAATAGCTTTGTGCGGCGAAACCCTGCGGCAAGTTATCAGTAACAATAAATGTTTCTCCGGGCTGTATTATTGAAGGACCATTATTTGAAACAACAATTGTGTAAGTAAGATTTGCTCCTGCAGTAGCATTGGCTGGGTTTGCCAATTTACTAATTGCAAGATCCACTTCCGCCGGCTGAACAGTGATGGTTACCGTAGCTGTTGCGCAGCTTCCCTGGCTATCGCAAACACTATAGGTATAAGTATCAGTACCAACAAATCCGGGGTTAGGAGTGTAAGTGAAAGTACCAGCAGCATTTTGAACAACGCTACCGTTCGCGGGTGGCACTACAGGTGTTGTTGATACTGTTAGCGGTTGATTCTCGGGATCATGATCATTTGTAAGCACATTACCATTTACCGGCACGTCGCGCTTTGTTATGAACTGATCATCTGCAGCAACCGGTGTATTGTTCGGAACGATCCCGGTTACATCGGACGTGTTGTTCCCCGGGTTTGGATCAGGCACATCAGGAGGTGAACTCACCGTTGCCTCATTATGGATAATACTTCCGCCAACGACAGTATCCGCCACGGTACCGGTCACCGTAAGTACGATTTTATTACCTGTTACCGCAGGCATATTAAAATTGGCATTGATAGCACTACCACTGCCAGACGCGGGGGTTATGCTCACGCCGGTACCGGTTACAGCAGAAGTCCAGGTCGGATTGGCCAGTTGTTGTGGAAATACATCCTGGATTGCAGCCCCGACAGCATCTGATGGACCAATATTTTCAATTGTAACCGTATAGGTAAGCGCACTGCCGGTACGATAGGAATTGCCCGCGTCGGACTTCGTAACCTTCAGGTCTGCCTGCCGAACATAGTTCAGCATTACAGTATCTACAGAAGCCGGACAGTTACCGCTGGAGATAGTCCACGTCAACACTGCATTGGTGTTGGGTTGCAGCGTAACTGTACTGCTAGGGTTAGTAATATCGGCAATTATGGCACTACCATTTTTAACCTCCCAGGAGCCAATGCCACTCGCAGGTACATTGGCATTCATGGAAAACAGGCCGCTGTTATTTTGTAACTGATCCGGGCCTGCATTCGCAGCAGTCGGTAACGCGTTGACGGTTACCTGTACTGTATCGGAAGATTCGGCACAATTGCCGCTGGAAATAGTCCATACAAAGCGATAAATACCCGCCTGCAATCCTGTTACATTAGTACCTGGAGTGGTAGGATCTGTAAAAACAGCTCCGGCCGGACCGGCTATCGTTGTCCACCTGCCAGTGCCCGCCGTAGGGGTATTGGCAGCCATTATACTGGTGGATACATTACAGAGTACCTGGTCCGGGCCAGCATCTGCCAGTGAAGGAGTCGGTGAATTCGTGATCAACATGGTGTCTGTTGAAACCGGGCATGTGCCGTTGCCGATTGACCAAACAAATGTATAATTGCCCGGTACAAGTCCGCTGATACCTGTAGTAGCATTCGTTACATCTGCAATGATTGCGCTATTTGGGCCACTTACCTGATTCCAGATGCCGGCGCCGGAAACTGCCGCATTTGCCGCCATTATTGTGGCTATTACATTGCAGAGCACCTGATCAGGGCCGGCATTCGCCGTTGTTGATGGCGCATCGATTACAATAGCTACTGTATCTGCCGAAGAGGAGCAAGTACCATTGCTGACTGTCCATACAAAATGATAAGTACCTGGCACCAGGCCTGTAACCACACTGTTAGCTGTTGAGGCGTTGGCGATACCAGCTGTATTAGGGCCATCAAACTGCGCCCAGGAACCAGCTCCGGTGGTCGGCACGTTGCCATTCAGTGTAACAGAAGCCAGGTTGCACCAGCGTTGGTCACCGCCAGCGTTGGAAGGGGTTGGCGGATCAGCTACGACAATATTATCCGACTTGATATTATTACACGATGCACCGGAAGGCAAGCCATCGCACTCGTGTTGCGGATCAGAAGGAAAGGCCAATGCGGTGTCGGATGCATCAGTATCCAGATCAGTTGCTGCCCGCAGCAGCGTTGCTTTCAAGTTGGCAGTTGCTGATGATGAAACGTTGACTGAAAATATATATTTTGCAGTACCGCCAGTGGAAAGCGTTACAGAATCCAAATATCCATTTGCCAGACTGCTGCTACCAATACCAAAGCTCCCCGTACCGGCAGTAATGGTTCGGCTTACCAATGATATAGCATTTGTTGCATTGAAGAGATTGAAATTAAAGCGGCCATTCACCGCCATGTCAGGCCCGTTGTTTCGCACATTCACCTCCACCTGGAATGGGGTATTGGCACAGGCCTGCCGGGATGGAGGTACAACAAGTGACACCAGCTCCCAGTCAACTTTACGCCGGGTGTCTACCGTATCCTTCGCAGTATTATTACTGATTATAGATTCAAATTCATTTTCAACGGTAGCAGTATTTACAATGTGGTCAGGCGCGGTCTGCTGCACGGTCACAGGAATTGTGATGGCAGGATATGACGTTCCCGGCGCCAGGCTGGTTGTTCTGGTAGCCACAATGGAATTACCGGATGTACCGGTGAAAGTCCACCCCGTTCCCGTAGGCGTACCTGCAATCAGGCCTGCGGGCACCACGTCTCTCACGGTAACAACACTTGGAGCCGGTTTTGTATCCACCCCCACATTTGCGACAGTTAATACGTAATTGCCACCACTCCCCTTTCGGATATTACCGTTATGAGTTTTGGAGATTGCCAGGTCAGGTATGATAATTTGTGTGGTAGTTCGGGAGGTATCATTGGATGGATCGTTATCGGAGATGCCCGTTGCGGCAGGTTCCACGTAAACTGTATTGATAAGGTTGCCCGGTCCTGGTGGTTTACCCTGAACAGTTCCCCGGATAGTAAAAGTGACACTGCTGTTAGCAACCATATCGGTCAGTACATTTGAAAAACTGGAATTCGTATAGCCGCTGGCGGCATTTCCGCTGAATCCATTATTGGAGAATGCAACACTGGTGATATTGAAGCCCCCGTCAGGATCAAAATTATCTTTTACTGGCAGGTTACTTAGTGCCGAGGGAGTTTCGTTGTATACAGTGACCTGGTAAGTCAGCGTATCCCCGGGGCTGGAAATGCTCTTGTCCACCTGTTTCTCTACCCTGATATTACCGGGAGTTGTAATAATCAGATTACGGATTTCGTGCTTATTGTATGAACCACCGGTAGAAGCAGCAAAGCCCAGTTTGAGACGGGCGGGAGGAGGAGTGGGCAACGTGTATGGTCCAAATAATGTCGAAAAATTTCCCGAAGGGGAAGTTTTCCATTTTACGGTCATTGTATACTGGCCTAATCCGTTAGGCACAATTATCAGTTGAATTCTCCTGTAATACTGTGCCTGTGTGGGCCGTGTTGCCGTTACTGCGTCATAGTCCACCGAGGTTCCAACGTAAGTACCACCGAGATAGCTATATGTGGGTGTCTGCCCACGGGCAGAGATATAGTCTTTGAACACTGTACTGCAATTGGTAGTCTGGCCTCCAGACTTCCCAAATCCACAGTTTGAATAATTACCATATTCATCTATTCCAATCCCCACATAGCCACCATTGAGTCCTGGCTTAGTATTGTCATTCGCATATCCGAGAGAACCGCCACTGGCGCCTATACGAAATGTTGTAACGGTGTCACTGAAGAGAAACATGCTAAGTCCATCAGCACCAGCATTACTCACTGATCGCCAGGATAGATATTCAAAGTCTGCCACTACTCCCAGGGATGAGGGGAATGACTGGTTCACATATGCATATCCCGATAAACTTTTTTGGTCCTCTGTTAGGCGTAGCCACCCACTTCCAACCGGATCAACTGTGCCGGAGGTAAGCTTCGCGTTGCCTCCCAGTATCACATTGCCCGCCGTATTATTTTTAAAACTCTCCGTGATAGTAAACTGCGCCCGCACCTGCGATAGTACTGCAAAACAGAGAAAAGCGATAAGTAAAGGTTTGCGAATAAATCTGAAGAAAATTCGTGTGACAGTTATAGTTGCAGATCGAAAGGGGATACCCATGCAAAATTTTTTTTGCGCATGACAATATCCCGCAAAGATACTTCCGGCAATTGATTCAACAAAAATACGGACGGGGGAATTTTGTCTGTTTCTTTGGGTAAAATCGTTTATTTACTATTGAACATCAGCCAGATCGCTTATGAAGTCGGGGCATCTTACTTTACCAAAATCTTCCAGAAAAAATATGATCTCACTCCTAAAGAGTACTGGGTAAATTTCCGGTCCTTTCAATTAAAGGGAAATATATCACAGGGGTGAAATTTAATTTAACATTTTGTTCCAAATGCATCAGGAATAAGAATACCAATACAGATAGATAGCACTCCTGTCTATTTTATAATTATTTAATAATGCATAAATGTTCAAACATATAATTTATTTGGCATCGAAATTGACATGATCTATATCAGAATATAGCATTAGCGAGCTATAACATGGCGAATATCAACTCTCTTAATTTCACTCCCCGCCTATGTGCGGAAATCCTTTTCTATTACGTGATCCTGCCACATAGCAACCGAACTATTCCGGATCTAAAAAAATTAATTATGCTGGGTTTATATAACCAGTTGTTACTCTGACTACCGTGTTATCCTGAAGCACCACGTTGTTTCTGTTACCCGTCGTCGTGAATGCAATCCCCACTGTTGAAATATTATTTTCTCCATCAATAGTATTATTAGATATAATGCTATTAGTGCATTGCGCGGAAGGGCTATTATTAATTGATATTCCTTTGCTGTTAGCGGGAATGATCATAGAATTTCTCCAAATTCTAAGTTTATTGCTGATCACATTTTTCCCCAATGGATTAATATTAATACCGTTTGTATTTTCGGCGGTAATAGTATTGTCGCCTATGATTAGATCATCAGCAGCATGAATGGAAATATTCTTGAGTTTATTTCGTAAAACATGGCCGGTCAGGCTGGGAATGTTGACAGCGAATTGGTTTTGCATCTGGATATAGTCAATTTCATTGCCGACAATTTCAACGGCCAATTTATTAGCAGTGTCCATCAGTGATCTCAAAAACTTTACGCCTATATTCCCCTTTATATATGCACCGTTATTACTGTAGCTGAGCGAAATGGACGCATTGTTGAAATTATTATCTTCAATATAATTTTTTACGTAGGAGGCTTCTACGCCAAACAGATAGGGATCTCTGGTATCTGAAAGATTTCCTTGTTTGAGAAAATTTCCCTTTAGTGTAAACTCTTCAATTGTTCCTGTTCCGCCCCCTAAAGCTTCCCTATTGATGCAGGAACTGTTTGCTGCGGTAGAGGTATTGTCAAAGTAGTTGTTGGTAATACTTACCCTCTTAAAATTGGCAGCTGCCAGCTGGAAAGAGAAATTCAGGCAGAAAATAAACGAGCCAAAGGCTATATTATTATTGATAAATACCTCTCGGTTAGCACTATTTGCCACAATGATAGCCGACATAGACGTTTTGTTAGACAAAGTAGTATCTATCAGATTTCCATCTACAACAAATCGTCCTTCCGTTGCTACACTAGATTGTGCGATGCAGATAACATACCCTTGTAAATCATCCGGGGATCGATTGATATATTTAATAGTATTGCCGGTAACCATCCCGCTATAGCCATTTTCAAGCCATATAGCACCCTGCGGATTGGAGCATCTTAATCTAAGATGATCATACAGGATAGAATTATTGCAACAGGTGATATCCTGTTTCACTCCATTATCGGGAATATCATTAACAACAGAGATGCGGTTGATATTTATGAATACGCAATCTGATACCTTTGTGAATGTATTCCGCGACATAATACCATCTCCATAAACATGATACCATTTGGTACCACCTGTTGCTCCGTCAAAAGAATAGCTGGTGGTTCCTACAGTAAAGCTGTCTGGCAGGATACCAATATTCTCAAAGTGACAGTTACTGACTATCATGGTTCCATTGGATTCACTTACACAAGCATTCTCCGCTATATTTCTGAAATAGGAATTAGAAACAGTGACAAATTTGCTGAGATAATCATAAAAAGCTCTCCCGTGAATATTAATAAAATAACAGCATTCAACATTGATAGTATTGATAGTGCTAGATTTTATCCCGACAGTTTTCTTATCTGCTATACAGGAATGCACCCCAAACTGTATATCGTTGTCATTCCAGCAACTATTGATCTGATCTCTCCGGCCATCGAAAGTGATACCACTTACTTTCGCATCAGTATTAGCTCCTGTAAAGAAGAACATGTTGAAATAGGTATTTTCATTCCCCATTTTTATCAACGTGGCATTGTCGCCTGAAACAGAGCAGGAATAGTCCGTTTTAGCAGTAAGACCGCTGAAGGAAATACTAGCTCCGATCAGGTACTCAGCAGCTGGAAAAAAGAGCTGCATATTATATTCTGAAACGTACTTAGCCGCATTCTGTATAGAGGTAGTATCGTCTGTTACGCCATCTCCCTTTGCACCAAACTCTTTGACGCTCACCTTACCATTTAATATTTTTATCCAAACACCGGTTCCGTTTGCTGAAATCACAGTTCCTCCATTTGGCGCGAAAGAGCTCGTAGCTGCCCAGTAAAAAAAGCCCCCTCCCCCATCTCCGGGAGTATAATAGCCCAGTACCTCTGCGGTATCACTCGTCGTTCCTTGGGTTGTTGACAAGGATGAAATGTTTTGAATAATCATTACTTATATTTTTAGGGTAACAAAAATTGAATTGGGTGCTAAGATAATTCGGAGCTACGCATCATATCTACGTAGAGCCAATACTGGTAAATATTGTTTTGGCAGGACGCCATTACAAACCTTTGAAGAAACATTATATTTGGCAAAAAGAAAAAGCAGCCTGAGGTAGACCTTCCAGCTGCCTAAAAACTTATCCTACTGTCGGATCAAATCGGACCTTTTACACATAAAGTGTGTCAGTAAAAATTTTTTCAACTTTAAACTGACACACTTTATGTAATAGTCTCCTAAAAATACTACAAGAGGGATGTTTGAATATCGCCTTTAATAACAAATTTATTGATTACCTCCATAGTGAACTTGCAATGTATCGTTAATACCCTGGGTTTCTTCTTTAATGGTTACTTGAATCACCTTATCTTTTACCATGAAATTAATTTTGTAGTTATTAATTTTTGTCAATGTATTAAAGTCTACCACGAAATCATCCTGTGACTTCCAATAGCCTCTGATTGCATAGACATGGTTCGAAGAAGTATGCTTAAAATAACGATATTTTGTTCCTATACCCAATGGATAATCGACCACCTTTCCTGATAAGTAGGTAATTCTGAATGTAGTATCAGCATAATCGGAGGTGATGATCCGCAATGTCGAAATATTCAGGCTATTTTTTTCTAAGATCATCGTACGGTTGAACAAGACATCATGCTGGGTGCTTGCCAAATTTTCTACAGGCAGAATGCCATTGATTTTTGCCGCATTGACAATTGCAGCTTTCAGACTATCAACGGCAGGTTGATTTTTATTTAAAGCATTCAATTGAACTGAATGCCCAATAAGTTCATCTAATCCTCCTTTTTCATCCCAGTTATAACCACCACCCGTAGCAATGACAATGGCATTATATAACCTATCAACGTGAATTCTTTGTCCGCCCCGGCCCACGGCCTGAAAAGAATGGTCATTATCGACCCAAAATCCATAACCATATCCTTTGCCGTCACTAAAAGGGATTTGTATGTTAGTTGCTTTCCTGATATAATCCTCTGAAATAAGCTGAACGCCATTCCATTTTCCATTACTCAATAATAAACGTCCTATTTTTGCCATATCATATGGCTTGATGGCCAGATCTCCCCATCCGTAATTAACACCTTTATTATTTTTCGTCCAATAAAAATTATTAATCCCCATTTGTTTAAACAGGTATTTATCCGCAAATTTTTCCGGAGATAACTTTGTAGAGCGGTATAGAATCTCTGCAAGCAGGTAGAAATTGCAACTGCAGTAAGAGAAGTGTTTTCCGGGGGGATCTATACTTGGAATATTAAAAATATATGCGGGCCAATCGGAAGCATTAAAAAGCCCGGGGATTAAGATTTCCTCATTATCAGACCCACAATTTAAACCCGAGGTCATGGTAAGTAAATCTTTTATAGTTAAAACCTGGAAGTTCTTACTGTATGACTTAATTTCCGGAAAATAATTTTTGACTAATTCATTTTCGTCGCGGATAAATCCCTTATCTATGGCAATACCTACCAATAAAGAGGTGATTGATTTTGTACAGGATGCAATATCATGTTGCAAGCCCCTGGTATAAGGATAAAAATCAGCATTAAAGACAATTTTATCATTCCTTATAATCATAAGACTGTGGACATTTACCTGATGATTCCGGACATAGGGAAGGATAGCGCTTAATTTCGGGGAGGAAAAGCCTTCTTCTTCAGGTTCTCCGGTTTGAAAAGCATAAAATGCTTCACTTTTTTTAATGTTTTGTGACTGTGAAAAAACATGTCTGGCGCAAACGAAAACTAAGATGATGCATAGTGAAAGCTTCTTTGCCATTGTTGGGTCGTATTTTGATCGTTAAATATAATTAGAATTCCGCACCCATATTAATATAAACAAGTTTCCTCCGCGTTCTCAACATCAATATTTTTATGCTATCCCCCAACTTTTCAACTTGATACAAAAAATATCGAACGCAAAAAAGCCTTCAAATCTTGCGACCTGAAGGCTCCTGCGATTTTCGTGATCCCTATGGGAGTAGCACGTATCTTCATAATGTCTTGTAGTATTGCGTTTAATGGTGGTGAGCGTTTATTGCTAACCGTTATACTGACCTGATTGGATTAGCCCAAAATGCTGTCAGTTATTGTGATTTCTCAAGAGTAACAAAAATAATTTTATCCAATTGAAAATTAATCCATTACTCACCATAAAACTCCATATCATCTCCTTGGACTCTAGCGTTAAGTGTTATAGCAATTTTTATCATTTTCTTTATGGTTTCATCATCCGGACTTTTCGCACAGATATTTCCCTTGTAATAGTAGAAGCAAGCCGCATTACTGCCTGAATATCCTACCAGGGAAATCTCCCCTCCATCGCTTGTATTCAACACTTCCTTCTTGTCTAAATTGGCTTCTGTATGGTCTTCCAACTTCATTTCAGCATCGTTTGCTACATAATCTTTCCATTCATCAATAGATATTTTCCTTTCGATATCCTCTTCGAACCAATTATCCTGACGTGTTATGTATAATTCATAGCCCATAGAAATAAAAAATTAAACTATGAATATAGATATATTCGGTTAGAAAAACATTATTAAAAGAGGAAACTACCGTATAGGAGCCAGCTATGTTTTGGTAATACCAAAACATCTAATCTCTTCAAGCGGTTTTTGCGAAACAAAAACACTGCTTGCCATCTGAGCTTTCCTTAAAGATTAAGGGAATATCATTTCTTGACAATATAATTGAACGGATATTTAAAACGGGGTTAACCTTTCATTACAACACAAATCTTGAACGAGAACAGTTTGAAAATATGAAAGTAGAAAAGCAAATAGCGATCATTGAAGAAGAAAAAAGCTTATAGCATTCTCGCCAGTGTTAAACTGGTCTGCTGTAATCCTACTGGCTCACCGTTTCAATAGCACGTCATTATCAAACGTCTCCATAATAACAAAAAAGAACTCATTTATATTAAATTGAGACACCATATTACCGTGGCTTAAAGTATATTTGCTTTGCAACTTTTTCATATGGAATTACTGGAACAAAAATACAAACAGCTTGTTTCCGGAATAGGACAATTGTTAGCCGCCGGAAGGGAAAACGCAGCTCAACAGATAAATACCATTTTGGTATATACTTATTGGGAAATCGGTCGATATATTGTAGAATATGAACAAAAAGGGAACGAGAAAGCTGAATATGGAAGCCAGTTATTTGACAAGCTATCCAAAGACCTCACTGCCTCTTATGGTAAAGGATTTAGCAGATCCAACCTATCATACATGAGGAAGTTATACAATAACTTCCCAAAACGTGAGACACTGTCTCACAAATTGACATGGAGCCATTATTTTGAAATCCTCAAATCAGATTCAGACTTGGAAATTGGCTTTTACGCCAAACAAACCGAAAAGGAAAAATGGAGTGTAAGGGAATTAAAACGGCAAATGAAAAGTATGCTTTTTCATAGACTGGCTTTAAGTACCGACAAAGAAGGGGTTTTAAGGCTGGCCAATGAAGGACACGAAATACAACAAGCAGAAGATTTACTGGAAGATCCATTTGTTTTAGAATTCTTGAATATTCCTGAACAGCATTTATATCTTGAGAGCGAATTGGAAGAAAAGCTGATTAATAACCTTCAGCATTTCTTATTGGAATTAGGGAAAGGATTTGCATTTATAGGCAGGCAATACCGCATGAGTATTGGTGGTAAACATTTCCGGCTTGACCTATTGTTTTATCACAGAATATTGAAGTGCTTTGTTTTAATTGATCTAAAAAGAGGAGAAATTGATCATACAGACATTGGTCAAATGAATCTATATCTCAACTATTTTAAAAAAGAAGAAGCATCTGAAGGAGATAACGAACCTGTAGGAATATTATTAGGTGCATACAAGGACCATATCCTCGTTGAATATGCAACGAGTAGTATAACGAACAAAGTGTTATTGGCTAAATATCAGTTATACCTGCCAGATAAGACACAGTTAGAAAAGGCATTGAACAAACTACTTGACCTGAACGGTTAGCACAATTTAAGGATCAAAAGAAACGCAAATTCGCACTTTGATACACTAACAATAGACCAAAATAACAAAGCCCGCAACCAGCGCGAGCTTTGAAACTTTCCTGTGATCCCCTTGGGACTCGAACCCAAGACCCATACATTAAAAGTGTATTGCTCTACCAACTGAGCTAGGGAATCGTTTACCCCGTTTTCTGTAACGGAGTGCAAAGATAGGAATTATTTAATTCCAGCCAAATTTTATTGAAATTTATTTTATCACTTCCCCGTAAACACAAGCTTGTAGCGGATCACAGCGTCATCTTTTTCCTCCTGGCTGAAAACATGCAACAAATAATATTTGCCCGCCACCCAGTCATTGATAGCGTTATCATAAAACGGACTGCCCGGATTTCCACTCTGTCCGCCGGGGTAAATACCATACGCTTCTGTTTTATCGGAAAGCTGTACCACCATCCGCCACGAAGGACCATGTGTTTGCTTGGTAGCATTCACAATATGCTGACCACCGCCGGTATTCAGGTGTTGTGCACTGAATGCGGGAATCCCGCGCGAAAGATGGTTGATATCAGTGCCGCGGGCTCTGCCCAATTCCAGTTTACCAGCTTTATTCAGCTCTGCCAACTCCAGTACAGTACTGGCAAAAACACCTTGCATCAACTGTGATAATGTTTCTTTCTGCGTGGTGTTGATGTTATCAATAAAATGAAACGAAGTATCGCGTAGTAATAGCTGCAGCGTGGTAATAGACTGCGGGTATGCCAGTATGGTGGTATCTTTTGGATGAAGTTCATCCTGCCAGATGGTATCTTCAAGATGACGCCAGAAGGTGTTAAAGATACTGGCGGCTTTGCTGTCCGGCGTGGCCATACAATCCCATGAAGAAAGCAATTGCCAGTAGGGCTGTTGCTGCCCAGTGAAAGCAGTGCTGTCGATATGTTTGCGGATCATAGGCATGGCTGCGGCGGCAAACAGGTTCTTATCATCATTTTGCAATTGCATCATATCCTGTGTGGTGATGGCGCTCATATCGGAAAGCCGCTCATTGATACGCAGACCACGGTAAAGATCATATTCGCCATAAAGATGATAAGGATAAGTGCTATCGGTAGGACGCTGATTGGCAGAGCTCACAAAGCCACGGGCTGGATTCTTGATATACGGCAGTTCTTCATGCGGAATATACCCCTGCCAGGCATAGCTGCTGTCGCTGCCAGGCATGATCCATTTACCCTGGTCTTTCCAGCGTACGGGGTATTGCCCGTTATGCCAGATGGCGATATCACCGGCTTTATCGGCAAATACAAAGTTCTGGGCAGGACAGGTAAAGGTGGTAATGGCGTTCACATAATCGTCGTAATTATGGGCCTTATTCAACTTGTTGAAGGCGGCGAGTTCGTTGGAAGGATCCAGTGCTTTCCATCGCATGGCGAGGAAGGTTTGACCGGCTGTTTTATCCGGGAAGGTGTTATCGAACATAACGGGTCCAAAAACGGTGTAAGCCACGGTATCGTGTACGGTGGCGCCATCTCTTACTTTGATGTCTTCCACGCGCAGATCGGCTTTGCGGTAGCCGCCATTATACAGGTATTCTTTTACGCCATCACGGAATTGTACCCGGTAATAATCTTTCACATCTTCTTCTCCGTTGGTAACACCCCAGGCGATATGATCGTTGAAGCCAATGATCACGCCGGGCGCGCCGGGAAGAGAGGCCCCATACACGTTCATATCAGGTGTATGTATCTGTATTTCGTACCAGAGCGAGGGGAGCGACAAGCCCAGGTGAGGATCGCTGCACAGGATAGGAGCGCCTGAACGGGTTTTGCTGCCCGCTACTGCCCAGTTGTTGCTGCCGTTGGCCGGATCAGGCTTATCCATTTTAAACTTCATGAAAGCGGCATCTGCGGTAACCACGCTATCCGGCGGGGCCACGGCTTTTGCAGACGCAGCAGCATAAGTGGTACCTTTCGGTATAATAGGATCTGTAGCGTCATGAAAGTCCGGGTATAACAGGTTAAAGTCTTCCGGTGAAAACAGGCGACGCGCATTCGTATATTCGAGATCGTTACAAAAACCTGCCAGGTCATGCGCCATGTATTTCAACAGCAGCGCGGATTTTATCACATCCCACTGTTCCGGCTTATAGTCCAGGATTTTATATTCTACCGGGTAGGTAGCTGGTGTGAGCGTGGCGATATAAGCGTTGATACCGGCTGCATAGGAAGTTACCGCTACTTTAGAGGCTGGATCTTCCATCATTTTCTTCACAGATTGTTCTGCCGCGTATACCATACCCAGGCGCCGCTGTTTGCGGTCGTATTGAATCAGCTTCGGGCCCAGTATCTCCGAGAGGCGGCCGGCAGACGCATACGTCTGTAGTTCCATTTGCCACAGCCGGTCCCGGGCAGTCACATATCCCTGTACATAATATGCATCTGCCTCATTTTCCGCAAAAATATGCGGCACCATACGGTCATCATACCAAACTTCCGTTTTGCCGGTTAATCCGGGCAATACCAGCTGTTCGCGGGGAAACTCACCGATTGGCTCGGCATTCTGCCAGAAGCCCGTCTGCGGACTTAACAAGTTGCCCAGTGGTGGTATTTGTCCCAGTTTATGGCTGAAAGCGTAAGAAAGCGATAAGGTAACTGCTGCGGTAATAATTGCGGGGATGATTCTCATATTACGTATCGGATGTAATATGTAAAATACATCAAATTTGATTCATAACCGCCTACGATTGCAATACTTTTATGAGCAAGTCTACTTCTGCGGCCGTATTAAAACTATGCAGTACTATCCGCAGCCGCTCCGCTCCTTTAGGCACGGTAGGATGCAGTATGGGCCTTACATCCAGCCCGGCGGATTGTAAAGCGCCGGCTATTTTCCGGGTGTTGTCGTTGCCCCTCGTGAGCACCGCCTGTATAGGGGCATTTCCTGCCAGCAGCTCCACACCGGTAAGTCCTTGCCGGAACTGCCCGATCAGCGCAGCCAGCTGCTCTCTTTCAGTCTTCATATAGGGAAATGCGGCATAACCCGCCACAATGGCCGCCAGCGCGGCCGGTGGTAAGGAAGTAGTATAGATAAAGGATCGGGAGAAGTTGATCAGGTACTCGCGTAATATCTCCGAACCCAGTACCACGGCCCCATGACAACCAACCGCTTTTCCAAAGGTATGTATCCTTGCAAAACACTGATCTGTTAAATGCAGTTGCTGTACCAGCCCTTCCCCCGCATCGCCGATGATGCCGGTAGCATGCGCCTCATCCACAATCAGATGAGCCCCATATTGCCTGCAAAGCGCCGCAATAGCGGCCAACGGAGCAAGGTCCCCATCCATGGAGTACACCGACTCCACCGCCACAAATATATTCCCGCCGGCATTCCGCAGCTTTTTCTCCAGGTCGGCAACATCGCTGTGCAAAAAGGAGAACGACTGCGCAGCGGATAACCGCACACCATCACGGATAGAAGCATGTATCAGCTGATCGTAAATGATGGTATCCCCTTTCCTGCCCAAACAGGAAAACACACCAAGGTTGGCATCGTATCCGGAATTGTAAAGCAACCCCGCGGGCGCCTGGTGAAAATTGGCCAGATCCTGCTCCACCGATTGTATCCACTCATAATTACCCGCCAGCAGCCGGGAACCGGTACTGCCATGGGCAGGATGCCGCTCTGTCATCAGCGTATGGATATTAGCCCGTACATCTGCATTCCGCGCCAGCCCCAGGTAATCGTTGGAACAAAAATCCACTTTATCTCCCGGTAACCGCAGTTCGCGGAAAGACTGCTGTGCACGGCGTTCATCCAGCAACTGTTTCAAAAAAAAGGTACTGTCCTCGCTCATAGATCTGTCTTTTGCCGTCCACAATTTAAACTTTGCCATTATCTTCGCAAAAAAGCTTCGCGCTGACCGCTGTTTTCTCATGAGCAAAGTATCAATACTCGGATTAAAATTACCTACCGACCCCAGATGGGTTAACCTGGCCGCTATTTCACTCCAGGACATTCTTACCGACCACGCCTATTGCGAGCAAAAGGCGGCATCCTCCGCTATTTCGCTGATCCAGCGCAACCCGGAAAGAACAAGGATGGTGGAAGAACTGGCGCCGATCGTTACGGAAGAATGGGGCCATTTCCGGCAGGTACTCGCTGAAATGAAAAAGCGCGGCCTGTCACTGGGCCGGCAACGGAAAGATGAATACGTAAATGCGCTGATGAACAACCGCGTCAAAGGCGGCCATGCCGACGACAGCTTCCTCGACGCCCTCCTGATATTTGCCCTTATTGAAGCCCGCAGCTGCGAACGCTTTCGCCTGTTGAGTGAAGGTTTGGAAGATGAATACATGCGCGAATTCTATCGCAAATTCATGGTATCAGAAGCAGGCCACTACCGGCTCTTTATCGATCTGGCCAACGAATATTTCCCGGAAGATAAAGTTAGAAACCGCTGGCAGGAATGGCTGAAAATGGAAGCAGAGATCCTCCAAAACATTGATGTACGCGGCGACAGGATGCACTGAACCGGCTGTTAGCCACTAGCTTTTAGCTTTTAGTAAATGCAGCGAAGATCAACAAATAATGATCTTCGCTGCATTTACTAAAAGCTAAAAGTTGAACCCCATATTTACGTAAAATTTGAGTTTCCCTGTCTGATCACTGTACATCATGGTGGCTTCAATAGGCCCGAGCCGGCTCGTATAAGCCGCTCCCAGGCCATAACCGCCCAGGTATTTGTAACGTTCGCCGCCGGTTATCTGTCCGTCATATACGGCAACGCCTATACGTGGAATAGCAAATAAATTCCTGAGAAATTCATATTGCCAGGCTACCTGCACGGCGCCTATCTTTGGAGTAATGACTTCCCCTTCATAAAGCCCCACAAAGGGAACCTGGTTGCGGGTGATGTTGGTCATACCACCTACCACATAACCATTTACCACCGATTCACTATAGTTGATATTATACCCGATATTGCCATCCAGCTCCAGGGCCGATTTCCGCCCCATCGGGATATAGTATTTCATATTGAGCAGCAAGCGCTGATAGTCTCTGAACTTTACGCCCAAACTATCCAGGTCCTGATCCACGCCACCAAAACTTACTTTAATACCCGAATGCTGGTTGTAGATATAGCCCGCTTCAAAATCGAGTAAGAGGCCCTTTGTTGGATAGAATTTCTGATTCAGTGAATTAATACCGAACGACAAATAAGTATTCAGCTGATTCGTGCTACCCCGCACATCCTGGAAATTTGAGAACTGCGGCTTGTATTTGATATACTCCCAACGGGTACCCGCCCCCATCGACATATCACGGTTCAGGGTATACTGCATATCCATATTCACGTTGGCATATTTGCTGCGATATGGCTGCTGTTTGCTGAAATCATCTCCATAAAAAGTAAGACCATTATTCTCGTAATACGTACTTAAGCCAAAACCAAAGTTGCGGCTTCTTCCCAGGTACTTAAAATACTCCGCTTCCAGCCGCGGGTTTTCACTGATCGCCACTGTTACAAACGAACGAGAGTTGGGCACAATGAAATTTCGCTGGGTGAGGTTCACGATGGCGTTGGCGCCGGTAAACGTGTTATAGTTCAACGCCACCTTCACATAGGTGAGCGGATTCTCTTCTACCGTAATATCCATCCTGCTTTTACCATATCCTTCCGGCACCAGGTTGTAAGTGATCAGTTTATAAAAGCGGGTGCCATACACATTCAGGATCGCATTTCTCAGCTGTGCCGACGTATAACAGCCATTGGGCTTCAGGTGCAGCCGCTGCAAAAAGAATTTCTTATCAGAGTGTACCAGGCCGCTTACATGAATACTGCTGATTTCTATATCTGCGGCAAAGGGCAGGCGATTAGCTACAAAGGGTTTCTGTGGATACAATGCATTCAGCGAATCGGCCAGGTGTTTGAACACCGGATACATCTCCCTCCCCTTTCTTCTTCCCACCTCGATGATAGAATCCACACTACCGAAACTCGCAGCGGAATAGGGTTCCAGCTCTTTATTCATCGGCACATAAACATCACAGTGTTTAATAGCTTTGGCAAAGTCGGCAGCATCCTTATAAAATCCAAGTTGGTAAAGAATATCGAAAGGCGTTACCAACTGATCTGCTTTCCGCAAGCCACCACTTACATTGGCGCCGATGACAATGTCGGCGCCCATATCCTTGGCGGTGATCACGGGGAAGTTGCGCACCACACCGCCATCCACCAGTTTGCGGTCGCCGATTTTCACCGCCGTAAAAACAGAGGGAATGGCCATACTGGCACGTAAACTGGTAACTATTTCGCCACTATCCAGCGTTACAATTTCACCGGTAGACACATCTGTGGCAATACATTTAAAAGGAATATTAAAATCACCGAAATTCTTTACATCTTTTACCGGCCAGCAAAGCCTGGCCAGCTCCAGCCATAAAGCCTCCCCCGAAATAACACCGGAAGCCAGTTTGGGCTTTCCATACTCAAAAGGAATTTCAATGATGTATTTATTATACTCCCGCTTTTCTTCGTAAGATATATCTGTGAGCACCGGCTGATTGGAAAATAAACTATTCCAGTTGAGTTTGCGGGCCACTGCCTCAATCTGGTTACCGGAATATCCCATTGCATACAAACCACCTACAATGCTACCCATGCTGGTACCTGTAACCAGGTCCACCTGCAGCCCGGCGCTATCGATGGCTTCCAGGATACCGATATGCGCAAGCCCCCTCGCCCCACCCCCGCTGAGGGTAAGGCCTATCCTGGGTTTGTTGCTGACGGTTTGCTGGGCCTCCACAATACAGTGGCCTGATAAAATAGCTAACAACAATAAACTAACAATCCTGGTGATTCGAAGAAATGGTCCCTGCTTCATTGTAAATAATTGGCCCTTATTAAAGATAAGGCTTTATAAACATTCAAGGTTTAACTCATCCATGATTTTTCCTTATACATTTGTTCTCATTGTAAATATTTGCTATCTTATTCCCCTTTAAAACGCAGAAGGCTGAAAGCAGAAAGCAAAAAGCACGTTCCGTCCATAGTTTAAACACTATCGGCTACACGCTATCTGCCAAAATCTTTAAAAACAAAAAACAGTCTGAAAGCTAACTGCTAAAGCTACAAAAGCTACATATGAAATCCACGCTCCCCTCTCAAAACATCTGGCAGGTAATCCTGGCCTCATCAGCCGGCACGCTCATTGAATGGTACGACTTCTACATCTTTGGTAGCTTATCCGCCATCATTGCGGAAAAGTTCTTTCCTCCCAGCAACCCGCAACTGGCCTATATCGCTACGCTGGCAACCTTTGCGGTGGGATTTATTGTACGCCCCTTTGGCGCCATCGTTTTTGGTCGCCTCGGGGATATGGTAGGCCGTAAGTACACATTTCTCCTTACCCTCCTTATCATGGGCGGATCTACCTTCGCTATTGGTCTCATTCCCAGCTACCATACCATCGGTATACTGGCGCCCATACTGGTACTGATCCTGCGACTGGCACAAGGACTTGCGCTGGGCGGTGAATATGGAGGCGCCGCCACTTATGTAGCCGAACATTCTCCCGACAACCGCCGCGGTTACTACACCAGCTTTATACAAACCACGGCTACACTGGGTTTGTTTGTATCGCTGGGCGTGATCCTGCTTACCCGCATGCTGATGTCGCCAGACGATTTCAATAACTATGGCTGGCGTATTCCTTTCCTGCTGTCCGTGCTACTGGTGATGATGTCGTATTACATACGTATCCGGCTACAGGAATCCCCGCTGTTTGCACAGATGAAGAAAGAAGGGAAAACCTCCGCCAATCCCATTAAGGAAAGTTTTGCCAACAAAGAAAACCTGAAACTGGTAATGATCGCCTTATTTGGCGCCGCTATGGGACAAGGCGTGGTATGGTATACCGGCCAGTTCTATGCACTCTCCTTTCTGCAGAAAACCATGAACATAGAATTTGTGCAATCCAATATCATCATTGCTATTGCACTGCTGTTAGCTACCCCTTTCTTTATTTACTTCGGTTCCCTCTCCGATCGTATAGGCCGTAAAAAAATCATGCTCACCGGTATGCTGCTGGCTGCATTGGCCTACTACCCTATCTACCAGGCGATGGATAATATCGGAAACGTAAAACTGAAACAGGAACAAACAGAACTGTTCAGAATTGAAAGCAGCTCCACCAAAAACGATGCGGGCGAACTCGTCAACAAAACCACCCGTGTACACAGCTACACCGATGGCAGCACACTGAAAGAAACCGCCGATAAAAAAGAACTGACCGTAAGTCGTCTTAACATTACCTACCTGGTACTGCTTATCTTCATACAGGTTATTTTTGTTACCATGGTATATGCACCCATCGCGGCTTTCCTGGTGGAACTGTTCCCAACCCGTATCAGGTATACCTCCATGTCGCTGCCCTACCATATCGGTAACGGCGTATTTGGCGGATTACTACCAACTATTTCCACCATCCTGGTAACCAATACCGGCAACCACCTCGCCGGATTAATTTATCCTATAGGCATTGCCGTGATCTGCTTTATTGTGGGAATCATTTATCTGAAAGATAAACGGGGAATTCCATTGTGATTTTGTCTTACCCAGGATTAGACTGATTTTGATGATTTTACTGATTTTTTATTTTTTGATTTAAACTGATTTTGGGAGATATGAGCGGATAAGATTCGCTTATATCTCCCAAAATCAGTTTAAATCAAAAAAATCGGAAATAAAAAATCAGTAAAATCATCAAAATCAGTCTAATCCTGGGTAAGACAAAATCAGTTTAATCCTGGGTAAGACAAAATCAGTCTAATCCCGGGAAAGAAAAAAATTCGCGCAGCTCCTCCAGCTTCAGTTCCGGATGCTGCGCCATCAACAGCTTCAGCTTTTCTGCATAGGTGCGTAGGAACTGCTGGTGCTGGTGACTTTCAGGATTGAAAGGCCGGTGCCGGGCGGCCCGGTTTATTTCGGCAACCTGGTGCAACAGCGCCTGGCTGTTTTCTCCGACACAGTTTTTTACTACCTGCTCCCATACATAATTCACTGCCAGCTCATTGGGATGTACCAGGTCTTCTTTGTAAAAACGATAATCGCGCAAATCATCTATTACCAGCTCATAGGCAGGGAAATAAAAGAGGCGGTTAAATTTATTAACAAGATGATGTACGGCCTGCAGCAACACCGCTTTGCTCAGGTTATTTTCCACCACCCCATCCCGGATATAACGCACCGGGCTAACGGTAAAGAGTATATTGATTTTCCTGTTGCGGAAAAACAACCGATGCATCACGTTGTCCAGCGCCGTCACGATTTCATCTACAGTAAGTAACTTTTTATAGAAATTGCCTGCCGGTACCTTATGACAGTTACCTACCAGGCGGCTGTTTTCCTTCAGCGAATAAGCATGTGCGGAGCCTAGCGTTAGTATGAGCCAGTCGGCATTGTCAATCGCTTTTACGGCGGCCGCCTGCATGCTGTTGATATTGTTCAGTGCAGCTTCGGGAGTAAGTGCAGAAAAACGGCTATGATGATCCCAGCTGTTCCAGGAATCGTTATGTTGAAACAGATCTTCCTGCGTATATACCTTCCCATCCAGGTAGCTTGTCAGCGCCCGGGTAATGCTCAGCGGGTTATATAAAATACCATGTGGATTGATCAGGGTGTTAAACCGGTGTTCATGCAGCTTTTCCCCCATTTCTTCCGCAAAACAGGACCCCATCAGCAACAGCTCCTGCCCGTATTGAATAGCAGTAGAGAGCGGTGTTACCGGAAAACTCAAATGAAATTGCATGTATTACAGTTAATCTTTAAAAACAGCATCTGCCAGTCGCTGCGCCCCGCGTAAAGCGGTCATATCCAGTGTAAGCGGTTCTTTACGCTGATGACAAAAAGCAATCAGGTTTTCAGTAGCCAGGTTGCCCACCAGCTCATCTTTCGCCATAGGACAACCACCGATGCCTTTTATAGAGCTATCAAAGCGTTTGCAGCCCTGTTCATAGGCCGCCTTCACTTTTTCCTCCCAGTTGTGGGGAGCGGCGTGAAAGTGAGCGCCTATTTCCACATCCGGGTAGGCCGGAATGAGGTGTTTAAATAAACCGGTAATAGTAGCCGGATCGGCTACACCAATCGTATCAGCCAGGGAAATAATTCCAACTTCCATCTTCACCATTTCCGCTACCCACTCCAGTACAATTTCCGGGCTGTATGGATCTCCGTAAGGATTACCGAATCCCATGGAAATATAGATCACCAGCTCCTTCCGGTTCTTGATACAGAGCTCCTGCATGGAATGCACCTGCTCCAGGGATTCCGCAATGGTTTTATTTGTATTTCTTAACTGAAATGTTTCCGATATAGAGAAAGGAAACCCCAGGTAGTTGATTTCATCAAATACAACGGCTTCTTCCGCACCGCGCAAATTTGCTACAATGGCCAGCAGCTTACTTTTGGAACCAGACAACTGTAGCCGGGACAACACCTCTTTTGTATCGGCCATCTGTGGTATGGCTTTAGGTGATACAAAACTTCCAAAATCAATCGTATCAAAACCAACTTTTAACAAAGCATCCAGGTACTGCACTTTCTCATCTGTACTGATCATCCGGTGCCATCCCTGCATTGCGTCGCGCGGGCATTCAATTAATTTTAGCATAACAAACCATTTGTAAAAGCGATTTTTTTTCCCAGGATTAGACTGATTTTAATGATTTTAATGATCTTTTTTTGATGATTTATATAGATTTTAAAAGATTAGCAAAGGTGAAAAATGTATGAATACTCTTTTGTACCAAGCTAATCTTTTTAAAATCACATAATAAAAAATCATTAAAATCAGTCTAATCCTGGGAAAAAAAATCTTGCGTCGTTAGATATTTACCGTTCTTTGTTTCAGTGCTTCATAAAGAATAATCCCTGCAGCAACAGATACATTGAATGATTCAAAGTTACCTGCCATGGGTATACGGAACAACACGTCCGAAGCTTTGATCAGGGAGGGAAATACACCTTTATCTTCCGATCCCATAATGATGGCTACCGGCTCTTTCAGGTCGCAGTCGTATAATTTAATCTCGGTTTCCATTTCACTGGCCATTACCTTAATGCCATTGAGGTGAAGGGTATCGATCGCTTTATTGAGACTGTTAACACGGCAGACCGAAATTTTTTCCAGGGCGCCGGCAGAGGATTTTACGGCTTCTTCATTTAAGGCGGCAATGCCTTTGTCAGGGATGATGATAGCCTGGGCGCCACAACAAACAGCGCTTCTGGCAATAGCACCTATATTACGTACATCTGTAATACCATCCAGGATCAGGAACAACGGCGTTTCGCCCTGCTCGGTTACGTGAGATATTACATCCTGCAGGTCCAGGTAGGTCACATTACCTGCAATACCTACCACGCCCTGGTGATTTGCCTGGGTAAGTCCGTTCAGTTTTTCCACCGGAACATAGTTCACCGGGATATTATTGGTTTGCGCCAGTTCCCTTATTTGCGGGATGATATCGCCCGTGGCGGTGCGCAGCATATATATCCGTTCAATGGACTTGCCGGAGCTCAGGGCCTCCAGCATCGGCTGCCTGCCAATAATCATGGTAGATTGCTTTGGCCGCTGCGTTGCATATTTTTTAGGGCCACTATGCCCCTCTCTTCTTTCCCCTTTGAAAGCGTTGTATTTCCTTTCCATGTGCTGCAAAGGTAACGGGTTTATTTGTTTAATAAGCCTTCATAGCCCATGAGCTTCACTTTTTGTATGGCCGCCACCGATAGCGAATCGGTGATTTCAAAGTCCTGCACCATCTGGTAAGCGGTTTCAAAAGGCACCTTTCTTATTATCAGCTGCTCCGTATCCTCTGGCTCAGCTTCCCGCTGCTCCAACCCCCTGGCCAGAAATACTACCCCTTCCTCATCGGAAACGGAGTTTGACAGGTCCATCCTCGTAATAATTTCCCAATGCGATGCCACCAGGCCAGTTTCTTCGAGTAATTCCCGCTTGGCGCTATCAAGTGGATCCTGTCCCAGGGGACCACCTCCTTCCGGGATTTCCCAACTATAACGCTGCAACGGAAAACGATACTGTCCTACCAGGTATATATTCATATCGTTATCCAGCGCCACCACACCAATAGCCAGGTTTTTAAAATGTACTACGCCATAGATCCCTGCACTACCCGCCGGATTTAGTCCTTCATGATGCCATACGCTGATCCAGTTATTATCGTAGCGGATTTCCCTGGAATGTATGGTCCAGGGATTTTTCGTCGTGTCCATTAGAAATTGAGAATTACGAATTGAGAATTAGGAATTACGAATTAAGCGGAGATTTCAATATATACCCGTAATTCGCAATTCTTTCTAAAGCGGCTTATAGTAATAGTAAGAATTGGTATCTTTTTTAAAACCCACTTTTTCATACAATGCCTGCGCATTTGTATTGGCAATATATGTCTGCAACATCAGCCAGGCGGCATCTGTTTGTTTGCCATGTTCCGTGGCAGCGGCTATCAGCGCTTTGCCGGCGCCTTTTCCCCGATGCTCGTCCAGCACATAAAGATCGTTTAACAACCAACCTCTTTTCATACCCACAGAAGTAAATATGGGATATAGTTGGGTGAAACCTACAATTTCTTCTCCCAGCAATGCCACAAATATTTTGCTATCCTGTTTTGTAATCCTGTCGGAGATAAAGGCGAGCGCTCCTTTGTAATCCGGCGCCTGATCGTAATAACTGCGGTAAGCATCAAACAATACCGCTACTTCGTTGAGGTGTAATTCCGTTGCCTGAATAACTTCCATAAGATAATCATTTAGATGAATGCCTGCTCAATTTAACGCATTTCCCTAACAAAAGAAAAGATGTCCTGTCCGGTAAAAACCGGGGTGAACATCTGACTATTAACTTCTACCTTAAAAAATATAGCTATTACTATTTTACGCTTGTGGCAAGCCTTTTCTTATTTTTATTGATAGCACTATTCACCAGGTAAACCCCGCCGATAGTGACCAGTGAACAAACGCCTGTAAGCCAGCTAAGCTTCTCATGTAATATCAGCCAACCTAATAATACGGCTACTACCGGGTTGATGTAAGCATAGATGGATACCTGCGCAGGTGGCAGATTATTCAGCGCAAATACATAAGCCGAGTACGAAAACACCGATCCTACCAACACCAGGTACAACAGGCTTTCCCATAACTCCGTAGTAAATGTGCTCACTTCCACATGCTGTCCTAAAAACAGGGTAGCCACAATCAGCATGATGATGCCGCTGAAAAACATCTGGAAACCTGCACCATACAGGTAGTTCACACCCAACGCCCATTTTGCGGTAAGCACCGAACCCAGTGCCCAGAATATACAGGACCCGAAAGCAATGAGAATTCCGAACTGGAAATCCGGGTTCATTAAACTCGACAGGTAATTATAAAAGATGCCGGCTACGCCGCCGAAGCCCAGGATCATACCGATGATCAGCTGCAAACTAAGCCGGGTGCGCTGTACCAGGAAATAACTGGCGATGGTGATCCAGATAGGAATAGTAGCCGCAATGATGGCGCCCAGTCCGCTGGGAATAAATTTCATTGCCCAGGTGAGCAGCCCGTTACCACCACAAAGCATCAGCGTACCTATCACAAACAACTTCGACAATACCATCTTCTCCGGTAACTTATACCCTCTCAATAAAAAGAACCCGGTAATTAAAAATCCTGCTACGGCCTGCCTTATACCCGCCAGCATCACCCCATGCATATGCCGTACGCCCACACTGGACGCCAGATAAGTGGTTCCCCAGAAAATACTTACAATAGCCAGCGCGATGTAAGCATTTGTATTTGATTTACGCATAAGTATATTTATTCACTATTTTTTCTGCCAGCGCTTTCATCGTGTCATATGCCATTGCTACATCTTTTTCACTGGTTCTCCAGTTCACCAATGCAGCGCGAATGGCCGGTTTTCCGGCATATACAGTCGCCGTCATACATACCACGCCACTCTCATTTACCGCTTCCAGGTATTCATTCACTGCGGCATCAGCATCCTCACCGGTTACATTCAGTGTAAAACAAACCACACAAAGTCTTACCGGCGCCAGTAAAATAAAATTCGGATCATCTTCCAGCACACCACCCAACTGTTTTGCCAGCGTAATATTATTTTCTACCAGCCAGCGGTACCCCTCTTTCCCATAGGCCAGCAAGGAAAACCATGCCGGCAAAGCGCGTAGCCGGCGCGAGTTTTCGGGTATATTGTTTATAAAATTGAATTGCGTGGCAGGATCCCCGAGATAGGCAGCACCGGTATTCTGAAATACCGCGGTCTGCAACTGCGGATGCCGGCAAAATATCATCGCGGCATCATAAGGTACATTCAGCCATTTATGCGCGTCGATGGTAATACTATCCGCCTGCTCCCATCCTTTCAGCAAAAACTTCCACTGATCGCTACAGGCGGCAAATCCGCCAAAAGCCGCATCCACATGTAACCAGAAGCCATATTCATCCCGCAGCTTTACCAATTCAGCGATATCATCAAAATCAACGGTATTCACTGTACCTGCATTGGCCACATAAATAAATGGCCCTTTGTTGACCTGCAGATATTTTTTTAAAGCACTGATATCAACACATTCCCTGTTCTCCAATACCGGCAACTTCACCAGGCTGTTCCTTCCCAAACCAAGCATAGACATCGCTTTGCTGATACTGGAATGTGGCGTACCCGACAATACTTTCAAACCGGGCAACGCAACCATACCATCTGCCGCTACATCCACTCCCTGCTGTTCTCCTACCCACTGGCGGCCTACCGCCAAACCGGTAAAGTTGGACATGGTAGCGCCGGAAACAAAACATCCCAGGAATTCGGCAGGTAATCCGAACAATTCTTTTAATAAAGCAATGGTTTCCGTTTCTACATAAAAAGCGGCAGAACTTTTATCGGATGAATTCAAATCCATGGCAGAGGTAAGCCAGTCGCCCATTAGCGCGGCCGGTGTAACACCGCCTGTAACAAAACCCCAGTAGCGGGGACCTGCGGCAGCAGTAAGACTATTACCATATTGTTGCCGGAATACCTCCAGGGCAGCAGCCCCACCCATTCCCTTATCGGGCATGGCTACACGACAATTGATCTCCGGCTGTTTATCTGCTGCCAGCTTATCTATTGCTGATAAAAATTTACTGCTGAAGTCTTTTGTCAACTGTAATAACTGATCCGTATGCTTTAAATCGTCCTGCAATTTCAAGTCCATGATTACACGGTGTTGATGAGAAGTATGGGTTGTAATTCCGGAACAAAATTGCGACAATTACAGATGCCAAAACAGATGCAGTTTTGTAAATTTGGAGGATATCAGATTGTCTTACCCAGGATTAAACTGATTTTGATGATTTGACTGATTTTTTATTTTTTGATTTAAAATGATTTTGGGAGATATGAGCGGATAGATTCGCTCATATCTCCCAAAATCATTTTAAATTAGTGTTGTCCGACTAAAGTTATGTAAAACAAGAAAAAAGGGCAGTTCCGAAGAACCACCCAGATTAGTTATGTTTGAGTTACCACACAACAAACATTCCTAATGGACGAAGTTAAAAAATTTCCCG